>ENA-OPYX01000781-OPYX01000781.1-human-gut-metagenome-genome-assembly--contig:-NODE-781-length-18297-cov-4.129884_pt1 | contig 18297 bp, 22 predicted proteins | sample MGYA00242639_ERZ504486 | MGnify/ENA primary metagenome ERZ504486 (study PRJEB26092, sample SAMD00036296) | human gut metagenome | host: Homo sapiens | study: EMG produced TPA metagenomics assembly of... | reverse complement strand
TGGCAAAAGGTACGCCCTTTTTAACAAAGGGAATGAGAAAGAAATATACCGAAGAATCTGTTAAAAATTATTGTAAAAATAATTGCTTTGCGGAAATTATTTTTGCTATGGGGCTTATTTTAGAAGGAATTTTTCAAGATGGTGTAATTTATTATTTAGGAATTGGTTGTTTATTTTTGGGAGCAGTATTTACTGTAGTTGCTTCTAAGAAATTAGTAAAAAAGTAAAATAAGGAATGCATGCGGGAACAGGAGTTTCTGGTATAATGATGAATGTTTTATTAATCAATAATAGGTTAACAACTACTATTTAGATAGCATAAAATAATGATATAAAAGAAATAGGAATGACATATATTTCAAAACAGGAACGACAGAAATCAAATAGAGTCAAAGTGATACAACTGAAAGTGAACATGGCAGATTTGTTACAACAGTTATAGAAGATGTTAAAGATCGAAGTAAAAGAGGTTATATTGATGAACATACCAAAGCACTTTTAGATTTATATCTTTCTAAAGTAAATAATTAATATTTAGAAAGATAATATGTTATAATTTGGATACAATGTAAAATAATATAAGGAGAGCTAAGTATGGAAATTGCAATAAAAGACAATAAGAGAAATTGGCAGATAGTAAAGGATAATAGAAGATATTTGTTTCCACCAAAAATAAGATTAGCATTTAAAATATGTATATTAGTCTATGCTGTGTTAGTACTGATAAATGTGCTGATGCGTCAATTTAAGTTATGGATGGCTTTTGTACTACCAATAGCAATAATTGTTTTTGAAGTACAGATTTATTATTTTGCAAAAAAAACAATAAACCTTCAAAAAGAAATATTTAAAAAAGAAGAAATATCTTTTGATTTGGTATTTTTAGATGAAGGTATTGATATGATACAAGAATCACAACATACTTTCATAGAGTATAAAACTATAAAAGAAGTAATTGATACAGGGACACTTATTATGATGTTGACTAGAGCAGGTGCAGTTCTTTATTTTGAAAAGAAGAATGCTACAAAAACTCAATATGAGGGAATAAGAGAAATATTTGAAAAGAAAAATATTCTTTGTAAAATGAAAAATATATAATTATAAAATGTGTTTTGTGTCAAATAATTGAGCAACTTAAGAAGCTGTAGAAAGATTGAAATATAGTAAGGTAAATAATCAAATTTCTTTTCATAGTGAAAAAGCATTAGATTATTTACAACTTATAAGGAGGTTGAGATACGATGCATGATATTTACTTCTTTAATGGACAAGATATTACTATGAATGTATGTATTCAAATTCATAGAGTTATTAATCTTATACAGAAACAAGAAAATATTGGTTTTGAAGAAGCAACAGGCAAGTTTTATCATTCTCAAACATATAAAACACTTACTCAAGTTGAAAACGGTTTATGGGCAGAAAATGCGGAATATATTTTAGATTGCTATAATGAAGAAGCTAAAAATTAAAAGACGGTAATGCCGTCTTTTAATTTAATAAAGATGTATCAATGATTTGATAATTTGCACGATGAATATAAAGAGCTTTACCATCAATCATAAGCTTTGTCATTTTAGGTAGTTTTTTAGGTACTGACCAATAAACTTCATCTCCTGAGTAAGCTGTAATCGGTTGACCTAATTGAGACTTAATAACAACAACTCTTGATTTACCAAAGTAGTTTTTATATTTATTAATAATATTAGCAATATATGTATTATTTGAAAGTTTTCCATTATCATTACTTTCTATGTCTTCTTGAGTAAAATCAACATTTGGTTCTAATCCTTTTTGAGTAAAGATACATGTATCTCCACAAGATTCAATTTCTTGACCATCAATGGTAATGGTAATAACTGAAGATAATTCATATCCTGTAATAATACTTCCATCACTATCATAAGAAGTTGTTTCTACAGGATTACCTTGAATATTTATTTTATCTCCTGTTGCTGTCATAATTCTTTTTCCATAGTTATCAAAGGTATCAATGGTATAACCATTACCAACAAGGTTTCCTTTAATATCGTTGATCTTTGATTCAAACATAGCACATCCTGTTAAGCTTATAAGCATTATACAAGATAGTAATACTGTGATTATTTTTTTCATATTCCCACTCCTTTTCTAAATTATAACAAATTTTTGTGCAGAGAACTTAAAAATACAGTAAAATATAAAAAGAGGTGAAATCCATGTTACTTAAACAAATGAAGTATTTTATCACAGTTGTTGATTTACATAGTTTTACAGAAGCAGCTGAACAATGTTTTATTTCACAATCAGCTATTTCCCAACAAATCAAAGCTCTAGAAAAGGAATTAGGGGTACGTTTATTTGAAAGAAGTAAAAGACAATTTTCTTTACAGCGGCAGGAGAATATTTTTATCGTCATGGAAAAGTACTTCTTGATGAAATTGAAGATTTTAAAGAAGAAACAATTCGTCGAGGAGAAGATCAGGAATTAAACCTAACAATTGGTTATCCTAAAAACTTTAGTACTAATGAATTATTAGAAACAATTGTTGAATTTAAAAGAATTTATCCAGAAGTTAATATTTCAGTAGTCAGTGGTACACATGAGGAATTGTTTGAATTATTAGTTGATCATCGTATTGATATGAAAATAAGTGAACAAAGAAGAACGTTTAATAAAGATTATTATAATGAAAACTTAAAAGAAAGTGTTTCTTTTATTGAAATCTCAACACTTTCTCCTTTATCTAAAAAAGAAGTTATTAGTGCTGATGATTTAAAGAATATGTCTTGTATTATCGTTGTTTCTAAAGAGAGAGAAGATTCAGAAAGAGAATTTTATGAAAAGTCACTAAATCTTTCACATCGTTTTCTTTATGCGGATTCTTTGGAACAAGCACGTTTAATGGTAGCTAGCCAAAGAGGTTATTTACCAATTGATCAAATCGGTCATTTAGATAAGCCTATGTCAGGAATTGAAAGAATTGAATTATCTTATAAAGGCAAGCCTATTCAAAGAAATTATTTTGCTTGTTGGTCTAAAGATAAAACCAATTATTATATAGAAGAATTTGTAAAGATGTATAAAGAAATATTAAATAAGTAAAACTTATAAAGATGATTAGGAATTGAAATTGTTTCAATTCCTTCTTTTTTTTATCATATAGGTGAAAAAAGGAGAGAGAAAGATGGCACAAGTTTTGACATTAATGAGTAGTCCAAGAAAGAATGGGAATACAGATCGATTAGCGAATGCTTTTATTAAAGGTGTAGAAGAAAATGGATATAGCACAGAAAAGATTTATGTCAATTATCAAAACATTAAACCTTGTTTAGGATGTAATGTTTGTCAAAAGACAAATCAATGTGTACAAAAAGATGACATGCAAGATATTTATAAAAAGATGTTAGAAGCAAAAGTCATTGTCTTTGCTTCACCGGTTTATTTTTATACATTTAATGCTTCTATGAAATTGTTGATTGATCGTACATTTGCGATTGAAAAAACAATTCATGACAAAGATTTCTATCTACTTACAACAGGATTAGCTCCTGAAGAAAGTTATTTTAGAATCATTAAAGATACTTTCCAAAAGTATATTGATTGTTTAAGAGTTGGTGGTAATCGTTTTGTAGATTCTATTTTATGTTTCCAAACAGGGAATAAAGATGATATTGAAAAAACAAATGCACTAGAAAAAGCATATAACATGGCAAAGGAGATAAAGATCAATGAGTAAGAGTTTAATAGTTTATTTTTCACATAATAAAGAAAATTATTTCTCGGGAAATATTGTTAATTTAGAAAAAGGGAATGTACAAGTCATTGCTGAAACATTATCTACAATGATTGATGCAGATATTTATCAAATCAAAGAAGTGGATGCTTATCCATTTGATTATCATGAATGTACAAAGCGTGCAAGTGAAGAACTTAAAAACAATACTCGTCCCCAAATATTAGATCCATTAGAAAGTATTGATGAATACGATACGATTTATTTAGGATATCCAAATTGGTGGTCAACAATGCCAACGATTGTTATGACATTTTTAGAAAGCTATGACTTTACAAATAAACATATCTATCCTATTTGTTCACATGAAGGAAGCGGTATGGGAAGAAGTGAAAGTGATTTAAAGAAACTTTGTCCAAATAGTATCCTTCATAAAGGCTTAAGTATTCATGGAAGTCATGTTGATGGATGTAGACAACAATTAGAAAGATGGTTAGGAGAAAAATAAAATGACAGATAACGCTAAAAATTATCATGAAAAAATGTTTCCAGGATATGTTTCAGATTTTTTAAGAACAGATCCTGAATTTATTGAAGCTTTTGATAACTTTGCATTTGATGAAGTTGTAAATCAAGATGATTTAGATGATAAAACTAGATTTATTTCAATTCTTGCAGTTTTATTAGGATGCCAAGGAATTGATGAATTTAAAGGAATGTTGAAAGCAGCTTATAATTTTGGAGTAACTCCAGTAGAAATGAAAGAAATTGTTTATCAAGCTGTTGCTTATTTAGGAATTGGGAGAGTTTTTCCTTTCTTAAAAGCTGTGAATAGTTTTATTGAAGAGACTTTAGGTTTAAAACTTCCATTAGAAAATCAAAATGATCCTAATACCAATCGTTTAGAAAAAGGAGAGCAAGCACAAGTAGCAATCTTTGGTGAAGAAATGAGAGGATATGCGACAAGTGGTGATCCTAAAACAATGCATATTCGTAAATGGTTAACAGATAACTGTTTTGGAGATTACTATACAAGAGGTGGACTTGATTATAAACAAAGAGAAATGATTACTTTCTGTTTCTTATATGCACAAGGTGGATGCAAGCCACAAGCCATTGCCCATGCCAAAGCGAATATAAGATTAGGAAATGATGAAGCATTTTTAATTAAAGTCGTTTCACAAAATGTTCCTTTTGTAGGATATCCAAGAAGTTTAAATGCCATTGATTGTATAGAAAAGGCAGGTAAAGAATAATGAAAGAAGTTATGATTGTTGTTGGTGCTGGTCAAATCAGTATGGCGATTGCTAGAAGAATGGGTGCCGGTAAGAAAATTATTCTAGGTGATAAGAATATTGAAAACGCTAAAAATATTCAAAAGACAATGGTGGATGCAGGATTTGATGTTGAAATCATGGAAGTTGATTTATCAAGTAGAGAAGGTATTTTAAAAATGATTGAAACAGCTAAAAGCTATGGAAAAATCAAAATGCTTGTCAATGGCGCAGGGGTTTCGCCTTCACAAGCACCAATTGAAGCGATTTTAAAAGTCGATCTTTATGGAACAGCTGTTTTATTAGAAGAAGTCGGAAAAGTTATTGAAGAAGGTGGCGTTGGTGTGACAATTTCTAGTCAATCAGGTTTCCGTATGAAACAACTTACAGCTTTAGAAGATGAACAACTTGCTTGTACACCAACTGAAGAATTATTAGACTTAGAAATCTTACAACCAGAAAATATTAAAGATACATTACATGCTTATCAATTAGCAAAAAGATGTAATGAAAAACGTGTAATGGCTGAATCTGTTAAATGGGGACAACGTGGTGCAAGAATCAACGCTATTGCCCCAGGTATTATTGTAACACCGCTTGCTATTGATGAATTTAATGGACCAAGGGGAGATTTTTATAAAAATATGTTTGCTAAATGTCCAGCAGGTAGACCAGGAACTGCGGATGAAGTTGCAAATGTAGCTGAATTATTAATGAGTGATAAAGGAGCATTTATTACTGGATCTACTTTCTTAATGGATGGTGGCGCAACATCTTCTTATTACTATGGGCCTTTAAAACCAGAAGGAGGAAAATAAAATGAACGATTTTCAATTTCAAAACACAACAAAAGTTTATTTTGGTAAAGACCAATTAGGTCATTTACATGAAGAAGTATTAAAATATGGTAAAAGTGTACTTGTTGTTTATGGAGGAGGTTCAATTAAAAAAATAGGACTTTATGACAAAGTTATAAAAGAACTTAAAAAGAATAATATTGAAGTTTATGAACTTGCAGGCGTTGAACCAAATCCAAGACATACAACAGTTAATAAAGGAGCAAAAATTTGTAAAGATAATCATGTTACATCCATTCTTGGTATTGGTGGTGGTTCAACAATCGATGCCTCTAAAGCCATTGCGGCTTTAACACTTGCTGATACAGATAATATTTGGGATTTAGTAGAAAAGAAAGTAGCGTGGAATAATGCCTTACCCGTACTAGCAATGCCTACAATTGCTTCAACAGGAAGTGAAATGGATAAATCATGTGTGATTGCTAATGTTGAAAAAGGTGTTAAAAGTGGTATTAATGGGGATATCTTAAGACCTAAAGCAGCTTTCCTTGATCCAACAAATACATTTAGTGTTTCAGCTAAACAAACAGCATGTGGGGGATTTGATATCATGGCTCACTTATTCGATATGAACTATTTTGTTAATAGCGATAAATACCCATTACAATTCAATGTTGTTGAAACATTATTAAGAACAGTAAGAGAACAATTACCAATAGCTATCAAAGAACCAGAAAACTATGCAGCGAGAGCAACAATGTTATGGGCTGCTTCATGGGCTTTAAATAGTTTTTGTACATCAGGATACAAAACACAAGCTCAACTTCATGCGCTTGAACAATTCTCATCAACTTATGATATGACTCATGGTTTAGCTCTTGCAATCATTACTCCTAAATGGATGACTTATTTATTAAACAAAGATGAAACTGTTGTTGAAGATTTTGCTCGTTTTGGTTTAAATGTGATGGGTATTCAAGATCAAGGTGATGACATGGCTAATGCAAAAGCAGGTATTGTTGCTTTACAAAGCTTTATTAAAGATGAACTTCATTTACCTACATCATTAAGTGAAGTAGGAATTAATGATGAAAAATTTGATGAGTTGAAAGTAAAAGCCTGTTATGGTCAAGACGCGTTATCTAGAGCTTATCGATCATTAAGTCAAGAAGATTGTTTGAATATTTATAAAATGTGTTTATAAAGGAAGATTCGTTCTTCCTTTTTGTTTATAATAAAGTAAAGGAGAGATGACTATGAATAATGTTGTTAATTTTAAAATGATTCTAGAAATCAATCAGTTACTTAAAGAAAATAATATAGAATATTCAATTCATGGTGTAGGTGGATGTACATGTTGTGGTTTAGAAGTAAGACAAGAAGGTAAAAGTTATCCTACAGATAAGATTTTAGAAGTTATTAATGGTTATTTAAAAAATCATTGGATTTATGTTCAAGAAAATAAATATCAATCAGGATTTCTTACGGTTCATTCAAAATTTGATAAAAAGCCTTGACTATAAAGCCACTCTATAGTGTTAGATGAAGTTAAGGAAGGGGTGTTATTTATGAAAACACACGAATTAGAAAAGGAATTAGGAATTTCAAAACATACAATCTTCTATTATGAAAAAGAAGGGATCGTTACACCACAAAGAGATGAAAATGGTTATCGTAGTTATAGCCAAGATGATTTACAAAAACTCATCATGGTAAAATTCTTACGTAACTTAAATATTTCGATTGATGATGTAAAAGCAATCTTAAACAATGAACTTGATTTTAAAGAATGTTTAGAAATCAATCAGATTCATTTAGAAAAACAAATTAAAAGCTTAGAAGAAGTTCAAGAAAATATAGAAATGTATGTAAGAAAAGATCTACCAATGTTACCAGCTTTACAACAAATCCAAAGAGAAGCTAAGAATTATAAATTAGGTTATCAAAAAACAACAGATATTGTATCTCTTGGAAGAAGACTTACAAAGAAACTTGCATTAAGAAAATTCTTATATAAGATTCCTGCCGCAATCACCCCATCGTTTATTATGTGGATTTGTGCAGCTTCCTTTTTTGATGAAAACCTTGAAAAGACAACAGCTTTAATCATTATCTTTATTTTATTAATGATTCTTTTTATAAATATCTTTGTTGCGACAGAATTTCAATTTTCACAAATATGGTTAAAAATGCCATTAGATCAACAATGAATCAATCAGTAGAATTTTTAAGTGATGGGATTCGTTATTATCAATTTCATGGATATCTTAATAATTTGAAATATTACTACGGTGTTTTATTTAATAAAGCAGAAAAATATATGCAATTTTATAAGTATGAAGATATTCAAAGTGTTGAATTGATTTTAAATCATCGTTATGAAAGTTATGGAACACCAATTGCGAAAGATTGGTATGTTCTTGATTATCGTTTTGAATTTAAAGATGGAAATCATTTCTATTTTTATTGGCCGATTACATTGGATGATGATTCTCGTTTTATTGGAACCATCTTAGATGAAAAGGTAGAAAATATTATTGATAAAGATCATGTCATTGATGCTTTAAAAAATGGTATCCATTTAAATGACTATGTAAGAGGGACTGAAGAATAATTCAGTCTTTTTATAAAAAAGGTATTATTTTGATAAAAAACCTTGACTATAAAGTTACTCTATAGTGTTAGATGAAGTTAAGGAAGGGGTGTTATATATGAAAACACACGAATTAGAAAAGGAATTAGGAATTTCAAAACATACAATCTTCTATTATGAAAAAGAAGGAATCGTTACACCACAAAGAGATGATAATGGTTATCGTAGTTATAGCCAAGATGATTTACAAAAACTCATCATGGTAAAATTCTTACGTAACTTAAATATTTCGATTGATGATGTAAAAGCAATCTTAAACAATGAACTTGATTTTAAAGAATGTTTAGAAATCAATCAGATTCATTTAGAAAAACAAATTAAAAGCTTAGAAGAAGTTCAAGAAAATATAGAAATGTATGTAAGAAAAGATCTACCAATGTTACCAGCTTTACAACAAATCCAAAGAGAAGTGAAGAATTATAAATTAGGTTATCAAAAAACAACAGATATTGTATCTCTTGGAAGAAGACTTACAAAGAAACTTGCTATTAAAAAATTCTTATATAAATTTATACCAACATTATTAATTGTACTATTCATTAGTGCACCATCTACAACAACTGTACAAAAAATAATATTTGTGATTTTTATTTCATTATTAATTACAACTGGTTTTATTGCTGCTGATTTCCAGTTTTCACAATTATGGTTAAGATTACCACTTGATCAAACAAGAAATCAATCGGTAGAGTTTTTAAATGATCGTATTCGTTATTATCAATTTAAAGGTTATATAGATAATGTAAAATATTTTTATTCTGTTTTATTGGGTAAAGAAGATAAATTTATAAAGGAATATAAATATGAAGATATTCAAAGTGTAGAACTTCTTTTAAAACATCGTTATGAAAATTATGGAACACCGATTGCGAGAGATTGGTATGTTCTTGATTATCGTTTTGAATTTAAAGATGGAAATCACTTCTACTTCTATTGGCCTTTTACTATTGATGATGATGCACGTTTTATTGGAATGATTTTAGATGAAAAGGTAGAAAATGTGATCGATAAGGATCATGTCATTGATGCTTTGAAGAATGGTATTCATTTAAATGATTATGTAAAAACGACTGAAAATTTAATTCAGCCGTTTTTCAATGAAATTATTGATAGCTTTTACAGTTTGGTTTTGTTGCTCTTTACGTGAAATAGTTGCTTTAGCGTCACCTTTTTGATGACCATAGTTACCAAAGTTTGCATGATTTCCACCTTTGATGACAACGATATTTCTTTTATAATCAATTTTCTTTTTAACACTTGTATTTAAAGAACCATAAATAGTAAGTGCATCTTTATCTGATACATCTCCATAAATATAAGAACCCAATAGAATTAAACCATCTACATTATCTTTATTTTTAGAAACATAGGAAGAAGCCATAGCTCCACCCATTGAATGACCACATATGTACCAATGCTTTATATTTGGATATTGATTAATAATTTTATTAGCCGCATTTTTATTAAAGATGGCCATGTTAAAAGGCATCTTTAATAAATAACAGTTATAGCCTTTGCTTGTTAAATGTTTTAATAAAGGCAAATAGGCTGTATTTTCTACTTTGGCTCCAGGATAAAAGATAATACCTACATCACTTTTCTTTTTAGGTGTTAATGTAATAAGATTTGAATTTACTTTTTTAACATTTTTATGATTTAAGATCTCTAGGGCATCATCTTGTGCATGATAATAATCATTGACATAGATGCCAAAACTACCCACACAAAGAATTAAAATGATGGATAGTGTTATTAATATTTTCTTTTTCATCTCTAACAATCCTCATGACTATGTTGATAGTATTGTTGAATTTGTGGTGGAAGTTGTTCAAAAGAAAGAGCTTGAACATAACCTTCATCTTCTTTTTCAATGGCTTGATCATAATACCAACATTTATAATTAAGCATTGAAAGTACTTTTTGAAGTTTTTCCATTTCTTGTAATACTTCTTCTTTTTGTTTAACAAAGATTTCTTTTCTTTGTTTTAAAGTAGAATTTCCTAAAGAACATAGGTTCATATATTCTTTAATATCTTTGATTTCTAAACCAGATCTTTTTAAACAATCAATTACACGTAAGGTTTCTATTTCATTTTCACTAAATTTTCTTACCCCATTTACTCTTTTTAAATGAGGAAATAAACCTTCTTTATCATAGTAACGTAATGTAGAAATAGGTAAGTCAAACATTTTTGATATTTCACCAATAGAATACATTTTTAGTTCCTCCTCTTGACCTAAAGTTAAGTTTAGGTATTACTATTAATTTATCATAGAATATAATAATATTCAACTGGAGGAAAAGAAGATGGCTAAAAAAATATGTGTTATTAAAACAAGTTTAAGATTAAATAGTAATTCTGATCAACTAGCAGATGCTTTTATTCAAGGAGCAAAAGAAAGTGGAAATAGTGTTGAAGAAATAAGTTTAAAAGATAAAAATATTGCCTTTTGTAAAGGATGTCTTGCTTGTTTAAAATTAGGTGAATGTGTCATCAAAGATGATGCCAATAGCATTACTGAACACATCAAACAAGCAGATGTTATTGTATGGGCAACGCCGATTTATTATTATGAAATGTCAGGACAAATGAAAGTCATGATTGATCGAGCTAATTCTCTTTATACATCTAATTATCAATTTAGAGATGTTTATTTACTCTCAACAGCTGCTGAAAATGAAGAAGGGGTAGATAAACGTGCTATCAATGGTTTGAAAGGATGGGTTAATTGTTATCCTAAAGCCCACTTTGTAGGAAGTGTATTTGCAGGTGGTGTTGATATTCCTAATAGTATTAAAGATCATCCTGCCTTAAAGAAAGCTTATGAAATGGGAAGAGCGATACAATAATGAAAAGGATTATTTTAGTATTCGTTATAATTGCAGGTTTATTTCTTTTTGCAAATAAACCAATTCATCAAAAAAGTATAGAAAAAGAATGGGGAAGAGAAATAATGAAATTAGAAGTTAATGGTTATACATTTGAAATAGAGTTAGAAAACAATACAAGTGCAAAAGCATTTAAAGAATATGTTTCTAAAGAAAAAAGAGTACTTTCTTTAGATGATTATGGAAACTTTGAAAAAGTAGGAGATTTAGGCACATCATTACCTCGTAATGATGAGACAATAACTACAAAAGAGGGAGATATTATTTTATATTTAGGTAATAAATTATGTCTTTATTATAATCAAAATACATGGGATTTTACAAAATTAGGTCATGTTAAAGATACAACACATTTAAAAGAAGCGATAGGGGAAGGAAGTGTAACTGTTACACTTTATATGGAGTAAAAAATGATAAAGAAGGTATTAAAAATAATAGGGATTGTCATTTTATGTATTGGAGTTATTGCTTTGTTGTTTATTAAGTTTTGGCCTAGTTTAGGAGGAAATGTTAATAAGGAAGATGAAAAGAATTATAAAGCAAGAAACTCTTTATATAAAAAAGGAATATTTCATGGAAATCCTGAAATTCAACTGATGACGGGACAAAAGAATGAATATAAAAATGAAGAAACAGTTCCTAAAGGTGAAATACCTGTTCATCAGTTAAAGAAAATAGAAAAAGCGAAGAACGATGAACTTAAATGGATTTGGTTTGGACATTCAAGTTCTTTATTACAAATAGAAGGGAAGAATGTATTAATGGATCCTGTGTTTTCAGATTATGCATCTCCTGTACCTTTTATTGGACCTAAGCGTTTTTCTAAATTACCTATTGATATAGAAAACATGCCAATGATTGATGTTTTAGCTCTATCTCATGATCATTATGATCATTTAGATTATCAAACAATTAAACAAATTGATAAAAAAGTAAAAGTCTATTGTGTTCCTTTAGGAGTAGAAAAACATTTACTTCATTGGGGAATTGATGAAAATAAGATTCATGTCATGAATTGGTGGGATGAAGTAAAAATAGACGGACTCACAATTACTTCAACACCAGGAAGACATTTTACTGGACGTGTTCCTTGGAGAAACAATACGACATTGTGGAGTGGCTATGTCTTTAAAAATGATAAATATACAACTTATTTTACAGGGGATACCGGTTATGGAAATCATTTCGAAGAAGTTTATGAAAAATTTGGCGCTATTGATTTATTAATGATTGAAGATGGACAGTATGATCGAGCATGGTCCAATATTCATATGTTACCCAAAGCTGGCATTCAAGCAATGAAAGATCTTCATGCTAAATGGACAGTTCCTGTTCATTGGGGTGCTTTTTGTATTTGTAATCATGCTTGGGATGATCTAATTAAACAAATTACCACAAGATCACAAAAAGAAAACTTAAATGTGGCGACACCAAAGATTGGGGAAATTGTCGATTATAGTCATATAGAAACTTATCAAGAACATTGGTGGGAAAATGTTGAATAGTTTTTTCATATTATGAAAGCAATTTCAATGATTTTCCTATATAATGTTTGTAGAGAAAACAAGGAGGTAATGAAAATGGGTTTTCCTAAAGGATTTTTATGGGGTGGCGCTGTTGCTGCTAACCAATGTGAAGGAGCATATTTAGAAGATGGTAAAGGTTTATCAGTACCAGATATGTTATTAGGAGGAGATGTTAATACACCAAGAACATTCTTACCTAAAACTGATCCAACTGCATTCTATCCAAGTCATGAAGCGGTTGATTTCTATCATCATTATAAAGAAGATATTGCCTTATTTGCTGAAATGGGATGGAAAGTATTCAGATTATCAATTAACTGGGGACGTATTTTCCCAAATGGCGATGATGAAGAACCAAATGAAGCAGGTTTAGCTTTCTATGACAAAGTATTTGATGAATGTCATAAACACGGTATGGAACCATTAGTTACTTTATGTCATTATGAAATTCCATGGAACATTGTTACAAAATATAATGGTTTCTCTGATCGTAGAGTCATCGATATGTTTGTGAAATACGCTACAACATGTATGAAACGTTATAAAGATAAAGTTAAATATTGGTTAACATTCAACGAAATCAATATTGCATGTATGGGTGAAGGTGGAATTGGTAACCTTTATGGACTTGGGTTAATGGATCCAGAAGATGTTAATGCAGATCATAGAATTCCATTAAATGAATTAAAATCAAATGAACAAATTATGTTTGAAGCATTACACAATGAATTTGTAGCAAGTGCTAAAACTGTTATTGAAGGTCATAAAATCAATCCTGATTTCATGATTGGTAATATGATTGCTCATACAACTTTATATCCACTTACACCAAATCCTAAAGATATCTTAGCTGCTTTTGATGAAGATAACTTTAAAAACAATTTCTGTGGAGATGTTCAAGTACGTGGTGAATATCCATCATTTATCTTTAGATATTTTAAAGAACATAATATTGATACTTCTTATATTACAGAAGAAGATAAGAAGATTATTAAAGAAGGTACAGTTGATTTCTATACATTCTCATATTACATGTCAAATTGTGTAACTGTTGATGAAAATGCTGAAACTACTGCAGGTAATATGTCAAAAGGTGCTAAAAACCCATACTTAAAAGCATCTGACTGGGGATGGCAAATCGATCCAGATGGTTTAAGATATACATTAAACTTATTACATGATCGTTATCCACATACTCCATTAATGATTGTAGAAAATGGTTTTGGAGCATTTGATACAGTAGAAGAAGATGGATCAATTCATGATGATTATCGTATAGATTACTTCAAAGGACATATCCATGCAATGAAAGAAGCTATTGAAGATGGTGTACCATTAATTGGATATACAACTTGGGGACCAATTGATTTAGTATCAGCTGGAACAGGACAATATGCAAAACGTTATGGATTCATTTATGTAGATAGACATGATGATGGAACTGGAGATTTCTCTAGAAGTAAAAAAGATTCATTCTATTGGTATAAAAAAGTTTGTGAATCTAATGGTGAAGAAATTTAATATAATAAAAGGACGATGCTTTGGCACCGTCCAATTTTTTAATCATTATTTCTAATATAAGGATTATGATAGAAAGAATAGACAAGTTGAATTGTCATTACACACCAGATAACCGGTTCACAGAAGATAACAGCCATATATTGAAAACGTGGAATTAAGAAGATAACAAAGATAATCTTTCCAAAGAATTCAATCACACTTGAAATTAAAGGAAGAAGTTTTTGACCAATTCCTTGAAGTGCATAACGTGTTTGCATCAATATTCCAAGCACGGCATAGAAAGGTCCAACAATTGTAAGATAAAGTGTCCCATTATGTAAAACAACTTCTTTACTTGAACCAGATATTAATTTCACTAAAGAAGAACCAAATAATAAGATAATACAAGTTACAATAGCTGCACCAATAATGTCATAGATATAAGCATAACGAAGTGCTTTTTTAATTCTATTTTTTGATAGCCCCTTTATTTGAGAAACAAAAGTTGAAATAGCAAGAGCCATCGCTGTAAAAGGCATATTAAAGAACATATAAAGTTTTCTTGCAGCAGTATGTCCAGCAATAATTAAATAACCTAAGTTATTAATACCATATTGTAAGATGACAGAACCAGCAGAAACAATACAACTCATAAATCCCATTGAGAACCCTTGTCCTAATAATTCTTTATAAAGATCTTTATCAACTTCAAAATGTTCTTTTTTAGGAAGTAACAAAGGTGTCTTTTTAAACATATAAACGATACACAAAATAACGGAAGTTCCTTGAGAAATAACAGTTGCGACTGCAGCTCCTTGAACTCCCATATTTAATTGAGTAATAAAAACTAAATCTAAAATAATATTTAAAACAGATGAAACAACTAAGAAAACGAGAGGCATAACACTATTACCAATGGCTCTCATTAATCCAGCACATAAGTTATAAGCAAACATAACAATAATAAATAAAACAATAAAGAAAATATAACTATAAGCTTCATCAATAATGTTTGTAGGTGTATTTAATAAATGAAGAAGTGGTTGTAAGAAAATTAAACCAATAAGTGTTAGTCCAATTGAAACAACGATTCCAATGACTAAAGAACTAGCAACTGATTTCTTCAATAATTTTTCATCTTTAGAGCCAAAACTTCTTGCAGTAACAATAGCAAGACCATTTCCAATCCCTAAAGCAAAACCTACAAGCAAGTCATAAATGGAAGTACATGATCCAATCGCTGCTAAAGAAGCATCTCCTAAAAAGTTTCCAACAATCATGGTATCAACGGTGTTATAAAGTTGTTGGAAGATATTTGATATAAATAGTGGTAATGCAAAGATGATCAATGATTTAAAGATAGGTCCATGAATTAAATCAACATTTGCATTAAATGATTTACGTTTTGTCGAATCCATATTCTTCTCCTATTCTGTAATATTACGATTAAAAATTTCAACAAGAGTAAAGATGCCATTTTCATATTCATATTTTTGAATACAACAATTATAAAATCTTTCCGTTTTCTTTACTTTTGCATGTTCTTCCCATGCACGATAGAATTGGGCGCAAGCTGCACCGTGAGAAACTGCTAAAACAACTTGATGATCATTCTTACCCATGATTTCAGTTAACGTTTTATTCATACGTTCTCTAAGTTCAAGTTCACCTTCACCACCGAATTGTTTAAAGAAATCCCCATAAGGTAGTTTAGGATTTAAACATTCATCTTTTCCTTCAAAAGCACCAAAATTCCATTCTTTTAAACCTTTTAATCTTGTATAAGGCATATCTGTAATGATTTCTAAAGTATCCGATGCTCTTTCAGAAGTAGAAGCATAAGCGTGATCAAGAGTAATATTTGTAAAGTATTCTTTTGCCATTTGTGCTTGTTTAATTCCTAAAGGTGTAAGAGGTGCATCACACCAACCTTGTATTTTATGTTGCAAATTAAACAAGGTTTGACCATGTCTCATTAGATATAATGTTTTTTTCATTAAAAAAGTCCCCCCCTCATAATATTGTAATCCTCTTAAAGAAAAGAGTAATTTATAATTAAATATTTTTGTTAATAAGTTGACAAAATGAGTTCTTTATCAATATTTAAATCTGTTTTAAGATACTCTTTTCTTTAAAGAATAATTAACATTATTATAAAAGTACAATACTAAAAGTGCAATCAAGTATAACAAAAAAGAATAACAAAAGTACCATAAAAAGTACTAAAGAATAATATTTGATATTGAGTATTTTAAAGAAATATTAGGATGATAAAACTGTAATCGCTTACAAGAAATGAAAGTGGTACCATTGTATTTGCGAAAGGGAGGAAAGAAAAATGAAAATAATGAAAAAAGCATTTGCGATGTTTGTTGCTGTGTTTACATTACTAGCAACGTTATGTATAGTACCAGTTTCGGCTGCTACTACAGTTGCTGCTCAACTTTATGGACGTATCGAAGATAATGGGCAAGCAATTTATAAAATGGTATTAGATTATGGAAATGTTAAAGTATCAGGAGTAGATAAAGATACATATACTGTTCATGCCAAAACAACTACAGAAGGTAAAAGACCAGCTGATGAGAAAGCTTATGGGGATTATGATCAAGATAGAACTATTGTTCGTGTAGAAGAAAAAGGAACAAAAGTTGAAATTTATTTTGATGAAAATGATGGTGCTGCTGGAACATTATCATATTTATCTACTGGAGCTAGAAATATTCCTTCAGACATTAATTATACAGTTACTCAAAATACACCTGTTAAAGTAAGTGCAATGGATGGAACTGATTTAGGAGAAGATACTTTTGTTTATTCATGTACTAATACAGTTGTAGATGAAGAAGCTGTTAAATTTACATCTGTGAAAGTGGAAAATGGTATTAATTATCAATATTATGATGCTGGGAATGCAGATTCATTAATCGTATGGTTCCATGGAAATGGTGAAGGAGATTACAATGGTTCTCAAAATAATGTTGCTCAATTATTAGCTAATAGAGGAACAGTTGCATGGGCAACAGATGAAGCTCAAGATATTTTTGGAAATGCTCATGTTATGGCTTTCCAAGCACCAGACACATGGTATTATGCACAAAAAGATGGCTTATTAGAAAAAGCATATAATGAAATCCAAGAAGTTGTTGCTAAAAAAGGAATCAATCCTAAAAAAGTATATGTTTCAGGATGTTCTGCTGGTGGATATATGACAACTCGTATGTTAATTAAATATCCTAATTTATTCAAAGCTGCAATGATCAATTGTCCAGCTTTAGATGTTGCTACTAAACGTGGTGGAGAAACACCAACAGATGAAGAATTAGCTTCATTAAAAAATTCTCCAACAGCTATTTGGTTAGTACAAGGGGCTACAGATGGAACAGTTAATACAGAAGATTGTTCAAAACGTATATTTAAAGCATTAACTGATGGACAAGAAGTTATAGAATCTAGACATGAACAAGAATTAGATTCTGATTTCACTACAACTGAAACAAAAGATGGTAAATATAAAATTTCTTTATACGATACAACTGAAGCAGGTAAGTTACAATTCGGAGAAGATTTTGATCAAGATGGTGTAAAAACACTAGTAGAATTTAGTAATCATTGGTCATGGATTTATACATTAAATAATAATCCAGAATCTGCTGATGGAACAAGTATTTGGAAATGGGCTGCTAATTACAATGTAGCAGATACATCTGCAAAAACTGATGACAAAAAAGATGGTACACAAACTCCATCACAACCAACAGCTGATAAAAAATCTCAAAGTGTTAAGACAGGAGATAACGCAGTTATAAGTGGTGTTAAAAATGCTTTCATCTTCACCCCTCATGATCCTTCGACGTAATAAAAGCGGCTTCTGTTTCCAGTTACCGCTTTCTATACCTTTTGCTGAACAATCATCTGTTTCCTGTCTGCTTATTTCT
>ENA-OPYX01000779-OPYX01000779.1-human-gut-metagenome-genome-assembly--contig:-NODE-779-length-18299-cov-3.873652_pt1 | contig 18299 bp, 20 predicted proteins | sample MGYA00242639_ERZ504486 | MGnify/ENA primary metagenome ERZ504486 (study PRJEB26092, sample SAMD00036296) | human gut metagenome | host: Homo sapiens | study: EMG produced TPA metagenomics assembly of... | reverse complement strand
AACGAGAACGGAATAAAATGGTGTGAACACACCATTTTATGGGAGTTCGAGGTGTTCGAGGATTGCGAAATTGCGTAGCAATGAAGCAATCCGGGTACATCAGAGAGTGGCAAAATTTACTTTTGACACTCTCATCATTATATAATGTAAAAAGAAGCCTTGACTTAAGTTTATGTCGTTGATCAACATTTTTCTTTATGTCCAAAGCTTCTTTTTTATTTTTATATTTCGGTACGTCCTTCTAATGCTCGAAGTAACGTTACTTCATCTATATATTCCAGATCTCCTCCAACCGGAACTCCGCTTGCGATCTTACTGACTTTGATGCCTGTTGGTTTGACAAGTTTGCTGATATACATCGCTGTTGTCTCACCTTCCAGACTGGAGTTTGTTGCTATGATCAATTCTTTGACATCTCCCTGCAATCTCGCCATCAGCTCTTTCAGACGAATATCATCTGGACCAATTCCAAGCATCGGAGAAATTGCTCCATGTAAAACATGATAGACACCTTCGTATTTTCCTGTCTTCTCATACGCCATTAAGTCCCTCGTGTTCTCAACGACCATGATCGTGCTGTGATCACGTTTGTCACTCGCACAGATCGGACAGATCTCATTGTCTGTCAGTGTACAACATTCTTTGCAATAATGTACATTAGTCTTTGCGGAAATGATCGTATCTGACAATTTCTGCACCTGATCCTGTGGCATATTGATAATGTGAAATGCCAGTCTTCCTGCGGATTTAGGTCCAATTCCGGGGAGTTTCCCAAGTTCTTCGATCAACTGTGTGATCTGATTACTGTAATAATCCATAGTCTCTCACTCTATCTAGAATGGGAATCCTCCACCCATTCCTCCTAATCCACCAGTGACTTTTCCCATCTTCTCCTGAGAATCTTCTTCCATCTTACGAAGTGCTTCATTTGTAGCAGCTACGATCAGATCTTCTAACATTTCAACGTCATCTGGATCTACAACTTCTTCTTCTAAATGTACAGAAACTACTTCTTTTTTACCAGATACAACAACTTTTACGACTCCACCGCCTGCTGTTGCTTCATATGTGGATTCTTCTAACGCTTTTGTTGTTTCCTCCATCTGTTTCTGCATCTTCTGTGCCTGTTTCATCAGCTGATTCATATTTCCACCCATACCTGGAAATCCACCACTTCTTTTGCCATTGTTCATTCCTCCTGAAATTCATTTTATAAGTTTCATTTTAATCTTCTATTTTTACATCCATATGAATGCAGTCTAAATTGATCATATCACTGTCATCATTATCTGTATTCATCACACTAACTTCCAGTTCGACATCTCTGCCAGACTGTCTTGATAATTCCTGCTTAAGCTGTTCAATACGCTCTGGTTCCTCTAAGAAATATCCACTTTCCACGTTCATTTCTTTTGGGAACAGTACTCTTAACGCAGTTCCTTCTTCGTTGACCGAAAGTGTTGCTCTCTGTAAACAATACTTCATCTGTGGTGACAGATTGCGTTTGACATCTCTCCAGTGATTCACAAGTTCTATAAGTTCCTCAACTTTTGCTGGTGGAAACTTCTCATTTAACTGTTCGACAGGATCTTGTTCTGATTTTACTTCCTGTTGCAGTGCTATTTGATTTTGTCCCGCTTGTGCCGCCTGCTGTACTGGGATTCCTGACTGTAGCAACTGTTCTAACTGCTGTTCTAACTGTCTCACCCTGTCGGCCAGACTGTTTGTGTCTGCTTCCATCTGTGGCCTGCACATCTTCATCATCTCAACTTCCACAAGGACTCTCTTGGATGTCGCATAACGTATACGCTCTAACAATTCGGATAAGATTCTGATGTAACGGATCAGTGTGTTTTCTTCCACCTGCTGTGCTTTCTCCTGCAGCAATTTCAACTGATCTGTTGATACTTCCAATGCCTCCTCTGCAGCATTTCCTTGACCGACTAAGAGCAGATTCCTTAAATACCATAGGAAATCTGTAATAAATTGTGACCATTCTCTTCCCTGTCTCGCCACATCTTCCAGAAGATCCATCACGCCATTGATATCCTGCGAAAGAATCATGTCCAACAGATCACTATACACTTGAATATCAACAGTTCCCAGCACTTCCAAAACATTATCATATGTTAATTTCTCACCGAGATAAAATGCAATACACTGATCCAGCAAACTCAACGCATCACGCATGGAACCGTCTGCCATTCGTGCCACATATTCCAACGCCTTATCTTCTGTATCAACATGTTCTTGTTCCATCAGATCTGATAGCTGCTTCTTGATCGTTGCTGCCGTGATACGATGAAAATCATATCTCTGACATCTGGATAAGATCGTGATCGGTATCTTGTGAACTTCTGTTGTCGCAAGAATAAATATAACATATTCTGGCGGCTCTTCTAGTGTCTTTAACAATGCATTAAAAGCACCTATAGACAACATATGCACCTCGTCGATGATATAAACTTTGTACTTTCCTGTTGCAGGTGAATACTGTACCTGTTCCTTGATCTCTCGGATATTATCAACACCATTATTGGATGCTGCATCGATCTCGATCACATTCATGGAACTTCCTTCTGCGATTGCTTTGCAAACTTCACATTCTCCACATGGTTCCCCATCGACTGGATGTTCACAGTTTACTGCTTTCGCAAGGATCTTGGCTACTGTTGTCTTACCAGTACCTCTTGTCCCACAAAACAGATATGCATGACCAATCCGCCCAGTCCTCATCTGATTCTCAAGCGTCTTCACAATATGATCCTGACCTTTTACTTCACTGAAACGTGTTGGCCGGAACTTTCTATATAAAGCCATGTAAGACATATCATATGCCCCCTTCTATTTTGAAATATGACATATAGCCATACTTCATTATATTTTACCATGAGTATCTATCCTTTTTCAATAATTGTTTTTTGACAGAAAACATCGAACTTTTTTGAACGCTTTTTCTTGCCCTTAATCTTATTTTTTCCGATAATAAAAGAGGAAATTTAATTACAAGAGGAGCCAACAATGAACGATTTACAAGAACTTTCTACGTTTTCACATGAGATAAACAATTCTCTGACTCTCATCTACGGACAGATTCAGTGCATTGAAAAAACATATGATACACTTACCGGAAATGACCATTGGAACCGTATGAAAGATGATTTTTCTTCTTTATTTGATTTCATTCATCAGTTTCTGGCACCAGCAGAAGAATCTTCTGCCGCCATGGAACCACTCGACCTGATCAGCGTGATCAGTGAAATCCGTTCTTCCTGGTCTTATTATCTCCATAAAGAACAGATTCGCTTCTTTATTCAGGCAGACCCCGGAACCGCTTTTTACGTTTACGGTGCAAGATCAAAACTTTTTCAGTTATTTCATAATCTGATCTCCAATGCCGTCAAAGCGATCCAACAAAAAAAGGAGACCTGCCGATCTCCTCATATTACACATATTACAGTCCACTTAAGTAAAGAACAAGGACATATTGTATTAAATTTATCCGATACAGGAATCGGAATGACCACAGAACAGCAATCGAGAGCTTTCTACCGTGGTGTATCCTTCCATCCTGGCGGAAACGGAATTGGATTATCCGTTGTGCAAAATATTGCTCGCGATCTTCACATTAAGATTCATATTGATTCTGCACCAAATCAGGGAACAACTTTCACACTGATCTTCCCTGCTTATGAGCAGCAATTAAACTGCCCAACACGTACAGAAGCATTGACAAAATAAATCCAGCAATACATCCACCGATATGAGCTGCATTGTCGGTTGTTCCACTCTGGAATCCATGATACAGACTTCCTATGATCATTAGAAAGATTCCAAATCCATCGAATCTCTGTCGTTGCTCTTTGCAGAATAAAAATATTGCTGCAAGAGCGCCGACTAATCCAAATATCGCACCAGAAGCTCCTGCCGACAACACATCTTGCCCTATCATGCTATAATATGCTACAGAAATGATACTTCCGGCAATGCCTGCTCCGGTATAAAGAATGACATATCGCACACTTCCGATCACTTTCTCCAAAGAAGATCCAAGGATCAAAAAAACTGCCATATTATTAAAGAAATGATCCCATCCAAAATGCAGATAATTTGACGTAAATAGTCTATAATATTCATGCAGTTTCTTTACCCTATATGCATTACAGGCAAATGAATCATAGATCTTGTCTCCATAAATTTCTGTCAGAATAAAACAGATCAAATTAGCTGTAAAGATCAGAAGAGTTGCTTTATATTGATAGAGCAATCTCCAGAAATCCTTGACACTTTTATTGTCTTTCACTTCTATTTCCGATCCTTGTCCTGCTTGACTTGCCTGATTCTGTGCTAATACTATGGATAATGGTCCATATAGATCACCGAACTGATCCTGTGGATCAAGAAATACTGGTTTATCATCCTGCGACAAGATAAGCGTCAACACAGCACAATCCATACCAAACAGCTGCCTTGCATGGTCTTCCAAATGATACAGATCTTCTTCCAAAATACTGCTTCCATCCGGATTCTTGTCAAATATCACAAACACACATTTATTTCTTCCATTGATATTCTTTACATAACATGGTCCTGTTTCGGTATCATTTTTCATATATCCATGAATCCTTAACAATTCTATGATTTTCTGATACATAATTTCCTCCGTTTTGATTTATGTATCTACTATTATAACACAGAGGCTAGTCTTCTTTAAAATAAAACTCCTCAAGCCCAATCTTTATGCAATCTCCTTCTTTTAATACTGCTTTTTTATTCTTTTTCCCATTTAATTTTACACCATTGATCTTTATACCATTTGTCGAATCGAGATCTTCACAGCATACATTTCCATCTTCTTTATAAAATCTCTTAACAGTTGCAGAATCTTCGATCATTGCAACGACAATATCACCATTATCAGCAGTTGGCTGTTGTTCGACAATAACCATATCACCGTCAAAAATTCCGGCATTGATCATACTTTCTCCACGGACATGGAGCATGAAAGTATTCTTATTGCTGATATGATTTGGAAGCATTGGAAAAATATTCTTCAATATTCTCTACCGCTAAGATCGGTTCACCGGCAGTGACGGTACCTACGACAGGGATATTGATGATCTCGCGGCGAGCCAGATTAAAATCATCATCGGTGATCTCGATCGCACGAGGCTTGGTAGGATCTCTATGAATGTATCCTTTTCTCTCCAAAAGTCTCCAGATGGGAATGGACAGAGGAAGTAGAACGAAGATTCACTGCCTCGCAGATCTCGCGTACGGCAGGTGGATAACCTTTATCCAGGATGCGTCGTTTGATGAATTCAAGGATCTGTTGTTGTTTGTCACTTAATTGTTCTTTGGCCATGTATCATATCCTCCGTGTCTGTTTATAAACTATTCTTATCATAACATAGATCCGAAATGGAAACAAGTGTTCTCGAACAAAGTTTCGGAAAAAGCTTGACAAACAAATGTTCGAGAACTATAATACAGACATAAACAAAACAAATGTTCGATTATAGTTTGCGGAGGATGATATTATGAGAAGTAAGAGAAGAGTGATCGGAATTATCATAGCAGTAGTTTTTGTTTTTCTAATGAGTACTTTCCTTTTAAGTAACAACCTGATCGAGGCCCAGGAAACAAAAGACAAGCAGTTTACCAGCATTCAGGTGCAGAAAGGTGATACATTATGGAAGATCGCAAAGAAATATATGGGGAATGAATATTCGTCTGTTGACGATTATATTGAAGAGGTATGTCAGACAAATCATATATATGATGGAAAGATCACAGAAGACATGTATCTGGTGATCCCATATTATAAATAAACAACTGGCAGTCATACGGTTGATGTATGACTGCCAGTTGTGAATATAAATACTTTAATACAATATTATCGCCCAGTTGGGTTTTTACTAAAAGATGCTTTTGTGCTGTTATAGACAGCTTTTCCATAGTTTGTAAGATTAGAGTTCATTTTCTTTGCTTCAGATTTGTTAGAGATGAATCCAATCTCAGTTAAGGTAGAAGATGTCTTCGTATGACGGAGAACAGCTAATCCTGTACGGTTTACAAGACCTCGGTTTGTAAATCCTGTGGCAGAACGGATATAAGGATGAATGGTTGCTGACCAATTATAGCTTGTTAGTCCTGTAGAAGATTTATATCCTTTGGAATTGTATAAGGTTTCAGTTCCTGTAGCAGAAGATCCGGCAGAATTGATATGAACACTGTAGAATCTGTCTGCGCCAACTTCATTGGCAAGATCAGAACGCTCAGTAAGGCTTGGGTATGTATCAGATAATCTTGTATAGTAAACTTTGATATCTGGATCGTCATCAAAGTATGACTTTGCAGCCTGAACGATCTTTAATGTCATGTTTTTTTCTTTATATCCATTGGCAACTGCTCCAGAGTCTGAACCACCATGTCCTGCATCAAGTACAACGATCTGTTTGTACATTGCCTTTGGTGAATCATAGCGAACCTTGATATAAGAATCTGTCTGTGTTACTTCGAATCCTTTGATCGTAGCTTTTCGAGGCCTGATATATATCTTTGTATAGCCATTGCTGTAAGCTACAGAATAAGAATAGAAGCTTGAATCACCAACAACACTGCGATGTGACGCATCGGAATAATAAGAAGAATAATTTCCTTTAATGTTTACGATCAGACGATAGTTATTGTAATCGTCAGTTGTTGAGATGTCGCTCTCGGATAAGCCCTCTGGTTTATCAAGTTGTACATAATGTTCTCCATTTGTTGCTGGAAGCGTTGTAACGGAAGAAGATGCCTTATTACTGTTACTTGTTGAGAAAGTACCAGCATAAGAACTACTGCTCCATGAATAAGAATATCCAAGATGTTTTGCACAGAACTCACCAGGAACATAGATGTAATTTTTTTTCTGTTTATAGGAATATACACGGCGTGCAGGTGTTGGAAGTTTCTTTTTCTTTCCATTGACATAAGCATATTTGCTGCCACGTTTCATGGTGATCGTCTTAGAACCTTTTTTTAAAGTGATCTTCCATGTTTTAGAAGAGTAAGAATAAGAAACGCCTAATCCCTTCTGGAATACATAGCTTGCGGAATACATGGTTGTATCACCACGTAAGAATGCCAGGTGCTTTTGTTTTGATCGTCTTACCATTATAGATTGCACCGCGATGCTTCTTTTTCTTGCTTTTTACCAGCAACTTTTAAAGTGTATGTGCGTTTTGTCGTTGCATAGGATGCGGCAGATACATTTGCAGGTATTGCCGTACCAATGACTGAAACTGATAATAGTGTTGTAATAAATAACTTTTGTAATCTCATTGTTTATCTCCCTTTCTCATAGATTAAATCGTAACATATTTGTAATATTAATGCAATAAAAAGACTGTATCTCTTTGGATTTCCTGAGATACAGTCTGATATTATTAGATAAAATTAATTAAAAGAATTACAGAGTGACTGGTAAAGAGCAGATCCGATCGCCTCAGATCTAGCGTCAATTCTTGCAGATTCCGTGCTGTTAGAGATGAATCCCATCTCGGCAAGGGCACTCATCATTTTTGTTCCTCGAAGTACTGCAAGTCCAGGACGGTATACAAGGCCTCGGTCATAAGAAGACCCTTTTGTATACTCCATTCCACTTAGCGAAGAGGAATGAATGACATTGGCATATGTTTTGTAATCCTTATATAATGTTTCAGTTCCTTTTGCACTGGCAGAGTCTGCAGAATTGATATGTACACTTAAAAAACGGTCAGCATTGACGGTGTTAGCCAGATCATAACGTTCGGTAAGAGTAGGATACCAATCAGAGAGTCTGGTGTAATAAACCTTATACAGCGGATCAGAGTCAAAGTTTGTCTTGATATTCTGAACGATCTTTAAGGTCATGTTCTTTTCGATATAACCGTTTCCAGTTGCGCCGCTGTCTTTTCCACCATGTCCGGCATCAATAACAATGACTCTGTAGAACATATCCTTTGGTGCCGCATACTTGACATAGATATAAGAATCTGTCTGAGTAACAGAGAATCCTTTGATCGCTGATGTTATCAGATTGATATAAGTTTTTCCATTTAGATAAGAAACTTTATAAGTTAAAGAATCCTTGATCGTGCGGTTAGAAGCTGTGTTAAAAAAGTTGCGGTAATCTCCGTCAATGATGATCTGTAACTGCTTATTCCAGTAATCATCGTTGGAGCTTATAGAAGATGATGAAAGACCATCAGGTTTTTTGATTCGGATTGAATAATCAGATTCAGACGCGGTGATCTTTGTTGTACTTCCAGAAGGATTGGAAGTCTGAGGTTTTGTATTTGATGGAGTGGAAGGAGCAGGTTTATTAGTACTGCCCTTTGAGATCACTCCTGATAACAGACGATTGTTCCATGAATAATTTAAGCCTAGTTTTTTTGCAACGATATCTCCGGGAACCATGATATAATTTTTCTTTTTTGCGATATAACGGATTTTTCGAGGTGCAGATGGAAGGGTGAATTTCTTCCCATTCAAGGTAGCTGTTCTGCTGTTTAAAGTCATCACAAGTTTCTGAGAATTTCGTTGTAATGTAACTCTTTTTTTGGAACTTGAATATGAATATTTTGTTCCAAGAGAAGAACAGTGACCGAAGATCCAGTATGCAGAATACATAGAAGTAGAACCTTCAATATATCCTGGAATTTTTGTACTTATAACCTTATTATTATATCTGGCATTGATGGCTTTCTTTTTGACTTTTTTCTTAGAATGTATGTACTGAATCTTAAAATATTTCCCTGCAGCTATAGAAGCTGGTGTGGTTATTACACTTGATAGAAGAAGTGCAAGAGATAATCCAGTACATAAAATTTGTTTTTTGTTCATATATAATACCCCTCATATTCATTGTCGATCGTTAGTGTCATTATAATATGTTTTGTGTAGTTTTTCAACGAGAACATATTTTCTGCGAGATTAGGTTAGAATGTTGTGAAATTTCTGAAAAGTTGAAAAGAATTCTTTTATAAAATGAAAAATAGTTTCCAATCTGTCTAAGAATGTGGTATTCTAATATATAAGCTCGATTTTTGGGGGAAATTTTCTATATTTTTACAGGAATCGAATTATTTTGAACTATAGGAGCAGATAATGAAATCAGACAATGAATTTCGAAGAGGATTAATTGATGGAATTCCAATCGGACTAGCATATGTGGCTGTTTCGTTTGCATTTGGAATTTCAGGAGCGTCTAAGGGAATTCCTGTATGGGCACTTACTTTGATCTCAGCAACCTGTGTAACTTCTGCAGGACAGTTTGCAGCGATCATAACAATGACGGCAGGAGGATCTTTGGTGGAATTAGTTTTATCACAGATCATTATTAATTTAAGATATTCGATCATGTCAATTGCGATCGGACAGAAATTAAGTGAGAAGTCGACATTGTGGAATCGGATCTCAATGGCATTTATGGTAACGGATGAGATTTTTGCAGTATCCTGTGCGGGGAGACATGAGATTACGCCCAGATATTTTTATGCTTTGATGTCAATTCCATGGATCAGCTGGACCATTGGAACTCTTTTAGGAGCGACGGCCAATACATTATTACCATTGATCTTAAGGAATGCACTTGGACTTGCAATTTATGGAATGTTGATCGGGATTATCATCCCACCAGCCAGACAAGATAAGCATATAACTATCGTGATCATTCTTTCCATGATCGTTAGTTTATTATTTAAATATATCAAAGCGTTATCTTTTATATCCAGTGGGTTCGTGATCATCATTTGTACCTTGATCGCAGCAACATTTGGAGCAATTTTATTCCCAGTAGAAGAGGAGGAGACTCATGAATCTTAGCAGATTATTAGTTTATATTGCAGTCACAGCAGTTTCTACATATCTAATACGAGTCATCCCATTGGTTGCAATACAGAAGAAGATAGAGAATAGATTTTTTCGATCATTTTTATACTATGTTCCATATGCAGTACTGGCAGCAATGATCATGCCAGCAGTGTTTTATGCGACAGGAAATTTGATCGCAATCGACAATTGGATTTGCAATTGCGATGATTTTTGCATATAATAAAAAAAAATATTGTTACAGTTGCATGTGCAAGCTGTATCGGAGCATTTATCGCATTAGTAGTTTTAGGGTAAATTAATCTGCCAATTCATTGACAGACATAAGTAATATCAAGAAGAAATGAGGAAGAAGATATGAATTGTAATTTAGCAGTCATTAAAGGTGACGGGATCGGGCCAGAGATCGTCACAGAAGCAATGAGAGTTTTAGATGCTGTAGGAGAAAAGTATGGACATACATTTTCTTATACACAGATACTGATGGGTGGAGCATCCATTGATGTTCATGGAGAACCATTAACAGAGGAAGCTTTAGAGATTGCTAAGAAGAGTGATGCAGTATTAATGGGTTCGATCGGTGGAAATACAAGTACATCTCCATGGTATAAACTTCCAGCACAGTTAAGACCCGAGGCAGGCTTATTAAAACTTCGTAAATCTCTTGGATTATTTGCTAACATCAGACCAGCATACTTATATGATGAATTAAAGAAAGCATGCCCACTTCGTGATGAAGTGATCGGTGATGGATTTGATATGGTCATCATGAGAGAATTAACAGGTGGTCTTTACTTTGGAGAAAGACATACAGAAGAAATTGATGGTGTAAGAACAGCCGTTGATACATTATCTTACAATGAAAATGAAATCAGAAGAATTGCGATCAAAGCATTTGACATTGCAAGAAAACGTAAAAAACATGTGATCAGTGTTGATAAGGCAAATGTACTTGATTCTTCCAGATTATGGAGAACAGTTGTAGAAGAAGTAGCCAAGGACTACGAAGATGTTACATATGAACATATGTTAGTTGATAACTGTGCAATGCAGTTAGTTAATAATCCACGTCAGTTTGATGTGATCTTAACAGAGAATATGTTTGGCGATATTTTATCAGATGAAGCAAGTATGATCACAGGTTCTATTGGAATGTTATCATCCGCAAGTCTTGCAGAAGGTAAGTTTGGATTATATGAGCCAAGCCACGGATCAGCTCCAGATATCGCAGGACAGGATATTGCAAACCCAATCGCAACAATTCTTTCCGCAGCTATGATGCTTCGTTATTCATTTGATTTAGATAAAGAAGCAGATGAGATTGAAAAAGCGGTCAAAGCAGTTTTAGCAGATGGATACAGAACAGTTGACATTATGTCAGATGGAATGAAGAAAGTCGGATGTAAAGAAATGGGACAGCTGATCATTGATCAGATCAAATAAGAATTCGATGCTCACCATAGATAGAATGAGATATATTATACTAGGAGGTTAGTTTTATGAGTAATACATTTACAGAGGGAGAAGCATTTGCACCTCAAAGATCGTTATTTAACGCATTAGGTTTCACAAAAGAAGAGATGAGAAAGCCATTGGTCGGAATCGTAAGTTCGTATAATGAGATCGTGCCAGGGCATATGAATATTGACAAGATCGTAGATGCAGTAAAACTTGGAGTTGCTATGGCAGGTGGAACACCCGTTGTATTCCCAGCGATCGCAGTATGTGATGGAATTGCCATGGGACATGTTGGAATGAAATATTCACTGGTGACAAGAGATCTGATCGCTGATTCTACAGAATGTATGGCATTAGCACATCAGTTTGATGCTTTAGTTATGGTTCCAAACTGCGATAAGAATGTACCAGGACTATTAATGGCCGCTGCACGTGTTAATGTACCCACAGTGTTCGTCAGTGGCGGACCAATGCTTGCCGGACGTGTAAAAGGATGTAAAACAAGCTTATCAAGCATGTTTGAGGCTGTTGGATCTTATGCAGCAGGTAAGATCACAAAAGAAGAATTAGATGAATTTGAAAACAAAACATGTCCTACATGTGGATCATGTTCTGGTATGTACACAGCGAACTCTATGAACTGTTTAACAGAAGTTCTTGGTATGGGATTACAGGGAAATGGAACAATTCCAGCTGTATATTCTGAAAGAATCCGTCTTGCAAAACATGCAGGTATGAAGGTTATGGAATTATTAGAGAAGAATATCCGCCCAAGAGATATCTTAACAGAGAAAGCGTTTGAGAATGCCTTAACAGTTGATATGGCACTTGGATGCAGTACAAACAGTATGCTTCATTTACCAGCAATCGCACATGAAGCAGGTGTTGATCTGAATCTTGAGAAGGCAAATGAGATCAGTAAGAGAACTCCAAACTTATGTCATCTTGCACCAGCAGGACATACATATATTGAAGAGTTAAATGAAGCTGGTGGAGTTTATGCTGTTATGAATGAATTAAATAAGAAGAATCTTCTTCATACAGATCTTATCACTGCAACAGGTAAGACAGTAGCAGAGAACATTGAAGGATGCGTAAACAAGAATCCAGAAGTTATTCGTCCGATTGACGATCCATACAGCCAGACTGGTGGAATTGCTGTATTAAAAGGAAATTTAGCACCAGATTCAGGTGTTGTAAAACGTTCTGCAGTTGCTCCTGAGATGCTTAAGATGGAAGGACCAGCCAGAGTCTTTGATTGTGAAGAAGATGCGATCAAGGCGATTAAAGGTGGAGATATTAAACCAGGGGATGTCGTAGTGATCCGCTATGAAGGACCAAAAGGTGGACCAGGTATGAGAGAGATGTTAAATCCTACATCAGCGATCATGGGTATGGGACTTGGATCAAGCGTAGCCCTGATCACAGATGGAAGATTCTCCGGAGCTTCCAGAGGAGCTTGTATCGGACATGTTTCTCCAGAAGCAGCAGTTGGAGGACCGATTGCATTAGTAGAAGAAGGAGATATTATTGCAATTGATATCGATGCCAATACATTAAATGTAAAAGTTTCTGACGAAGAATTAGCAAAGAGAAAAGAAAACTGGAAACCTAGAACACCTAAGGTTACAACAGGTTATCTTGCAAGATATGCATCGTTAGTTACATCTGGAAACCGCGGAGCAGTTTTAGAAATCAAACAGTAATTAAGTAAGAAAAGAGGATCAAATGATGAAACAATTGACAGGTGCTCAGATTGTTTTAGAATGTTTGAAAGAGCAAGGCGTGGATACCGTTTTTGGGTATCCAGGCGGAGCGATCTTAAACATTTATGATGAATTATATAAACAGAAAAAGGATTTTACACATATCCTGACATCTCATGAGCAGGGAGCTTCTCATGCAGCAGATGGATATGCAAGATCTACAGGAAAAGTCGGAGTGTGCTTTGCAACCAGTGGACCGGGAGCGACAAATATCGTTACAGGACTTGCAACAGCGAATATGGATTCAGTGCCAGTTGTTGCGATCACATGTAACGTAGGAGTCAGCCTTCTTGGAAAGGACAGCTTCCAGGAAGTTGATATTTCCGGAGTCACAATTCCGATCACAAAGCATAACTTTATTGTAAAGAATATAGAAGAACTTGCAGACACGATCCGAAGAGCGTTTAGAATTGCAAAGACAGGAAGACCAGGGCCTGTTTTGATCGATATTCCAAAAGATGTGACAGCAGCAACGACCCTATATGAAAAATACAAACCAGCGAAGATCATACGTTCCAGTGAATATATCAAAGAAGTAGATATCCAGAATGCGATCAGCATGATCAGAGAAGCAAAACGACCATATATCTTAGTTGGTGGTGGAGCTGTGATCTCTGATGCAGCAGATGAATTAAAAGAATTTGCAGAGAAAGTAGATGCACCAGTATGCGATACCCTCATGGGAAAAGGAGCATTTAATGGTACGGATGAACGCTATAGTGGAATGCTTGGAATGCACGGAACAAAAGCATCAAATCTTGGAGTATCTCACTGTGACCTTCTGATCGCAGTCGGAACAAGATTTAGTGACCGAGTTTTAGGAAATCCAAAACATTTGCAAAGAATGCAAAGATTTTACAGATTGATGTTGACCCAGTCGAGATCAACAAGAATATTTGTGTATCAGATTCTATCATCGGAGATGTAAAAGCAGTATTAACAGTGATCAATCGCCGTTTAGAAGCCCAGGAACACAAAGAGTGGCTTGATACGGTCAAAGAATATAAAGAAAAGTATCCATTAACTTATGATAAAGGACGATTAACATGTCCTGAGATCATGGAAGCGATTTATGATATTACAAAAGGTGAGGCAGTCATTACAACGGAAGTTGGACAGCATCAGATGTGGGCCGCTCAGTTTTATAAATATGATAAACCACGTAAATTCTTGACATCTGGTGGTCTTGGAACAATGGGATACGGTCTTGGAGCCAGCCTTGGAGCCAAAGTTGGTAATCCAGATAAAATCGTAGTAAACATTGCAGGAGATGGATGTTTCCGTATGAATTTAAATGAGCTTGCGACAGCCTCGCGATACAACATTCCAGTGATCGAAGTTATTATCAATAACAGCGTGTTAGGAATGGTAAGACAGTGGCAAGATCTGTTTTATGAAGAAAGATATTCGTATACAACACTTCAGGACAAAGTAGACTTTGTGAAAGTTGCAGAAGGACTTGGGGTGCAAGCTAAGAAGATTACGGATATCGAACAATTCAAAGATGCATTCAAAGAAGCTTTAAATGCAGGAGAACCAGTAGTTCTCGATTGTCATATTGACTTAGATGACAAAGTATGGCCGATGGTTAATCCAGGAGGTTCTATTGAAGATGCATTTGATAAATCGGATCTTGAGGCGCAGGCAAGGTAATTTTTAATTTATTTTCATATAAAGGAGAGAAAAGAAATGGCAAGAGTATACAACTTTTCAGCTGGACCGGCAGTACTTCCGGAAGAAGTGTTAAAAGAAGCAGCAGAGGAAATGCTTGATTATAGAGGATGTGGAATGTCCGTTATGGAGATGAGCCACAGATCCAAGATGTTTGATGATATCATCAAAACTGCAGAAGCAGACTTAAGAGAATTAATGAACATCCCTGATAATTACAAAGTATTATTCCTTCAGGGTGGAGCATCCCAGCAGTTTTCAGCGATCCCTATGAATCTGATGAAGAACAAAGTTGCAGACTTCATCATCACAGGACAGTGGGCAAAGAAAGCATACCAGGAAGCTTCCAGATATGGAAAAGCAAACATTTTAGCTTCATCAGAAGATAAAACATATACATATATTCCAGATTGTTCTGACCTTCCTGTATCAGAAGATGCAGATTATGTATATGTATGCTATAACAACACGATCTATGGAACAAAATATCAGCAGATTCCAAATACAAAAGGTAAAATCCTTGTTGCAGATATGTCTTCTTGCATTTTATCTGAGCCAGTTAATGTAGAAGACTTTGGAGTGATCTATTTTGGAGTACAGAAAAACGTTGGACCAGCAGGAGTTGTAGTTTGTATCGTACGTGAAGATCTGATCACAGATGATGTGTTAGAAGGAACACCAACCATGTTAAAATGGAAAACACAGGCAGATGCAGATTCACTGTATAACACACCTCCATGCTACGGAATCTATATCTGTGGAAAAGTCTTCAAATGGTTAAAGGACCAGGGTGGACTTACTGCAATGAAGAAACGTAACGAAGAAAAAGCAAAAATCTTATATGATTTCTTAGACCAGAGTGAAATGTTTAAAGGAACAGTTGTGAAAGAAGACCGCTCTTTAATGAACGTTCCATTTGTAACAGGAGACAAAGATCTGGATGCCAAATTCGTAGCTGAAGCAAAAGAAGCAGGATTTGAGAACCTAAAAGGACATCGTACAGTTGGTGGAATGCGTGCAAGTATTTATAACGCAATGCCAAAAGAAGGTGTTGAGAAATTAGTAGCATTTATGAAGAAGTTTGAAGAAGAGAACAAATAAGGAGGAGCCATGTATACAGTAAAATGCTTAAACCCGATCGCAAGTAAAGGACTAGATTTATTTACAGAAGATTTTAAAGTGATCGATGACTTAGATAAAGCAGATGCAGTTTTAGTAAGAAGTGCAGCTATGCACGATCTTGAAGTTCCAGAAAGCCTTCTTGCAGTTGCAAGAGCTGGAGCAGGAGTTAACAATATTCCATTAGATGAATATGCAAAGAAGGGAATCGTAGCATTCAACACACCAGGAGCGAATGCTAATGGTGTAAAAGAACTTGTTGTTGCAGGACTTTTACTTGCATCTCGTGATATCATCGGTGGATATAACTGGGTTAAGGAAAATGCATCCGAAGAAGAACCTTGCAAAACTTGTTGAGAAACAGAAAAAAACAGTATGCAGGTAACGAATTAAAAAGGAAAAAGTATCGGAGTTATCGGACTTGGAGACAAATCGGTGTTTTAGTAGCAAATATCTGCAATCGTCTTGGAATGAAAGTTTATGGATATGATCCATACGTATCCGTACGTTCTGCATGGAGCTTATCAAGAATGGTAAAACATATCGCTTCCATTGACGAATTATTTGAGACATGTGATTATATTACAATTCACGTTCCATACATGGATTCTACAAAAGGAATGATCAACAAAGAAGCTATCGATAAGATGAAAGACGGAGTTACATTATTAAACTTCGCCAGAGGAGAACTTGTTGATAATCAGGCAGTGATCGAAGGATTAGCATCAGGAAAAGTAAAACATTATGTAACAGATTTCCCAAGTGCAGAAATCGCTGGAGTAGATAAAGTGATCACAATTCCACACTTAGGAGCATCTACAGAGGAATCAGAAGAAAACTGTGCAGAGATGGCAGTGGATCAGTTGATGAATTATTTAGAGAATGGTAATATTGTCAATTCAGTAAACTATCCAAACTGTGATCTTGGAGAAGCAAGTGGAGCAGCTCGTATTACAGTACATCATAAGAATCTTCCAAATATGATCGGTCAGTTAACAGCGATCTTGGCAGCAGATGGACATAACATTTCCAATATGTTGAATAAATCCAAAGGTGAATGGGCTTATTCTATGTTTGACATGGAAAAGAAAGCACCAACAGAAGAGACAATCAAGAAAATGGAACAGATCGACGGAGTCGTTCGTGTTCGTGTACTATAGGAGAGAAAAAATGAGTGAAAAATTAAGAGTTGGTATTTTAGGTGCAACTGGAATGGTTGGACAGCGTTTTATTTCATTACTTGAGAATCATCCATGGTTTGAAGTTACAACATTAGCAGCAAGCCCTCGTTCTGCTGGAAAGACATATGAAGAAGCAGTTGGTGGACGTTGGAAAATGGATACTCCAATGCCAGAAGCAGTAAAATCTATGATCGTAAAAAACGTCAATGAAGTAGAAGAAGTTGCTTCTCACGTAGACTTTGTATTTAGTGCAGTAGATATGTCTAAAGACGAGATCAAAAAGATCGAAGAAGACTATGCAAAAACAGAAACACCAGTTGTATCTAACAACAGTGCTCACCGCTGGACACCAGATGTACCAATGGTAGTACCTGAGATCAACCCAGAACACTTCGAAGTGATCGAAAGCCAGAAGAAACGTTTAGGAACAACAAAAGGTTTCATAGCAGTAAAACCTAACTGCTCTATCCAGAGTTATGCACCAGTTTTAACAGCATGGAAAGAATTTGAACCATATGAAGTTGTTGCTACAACATATCAGGCAATTTCTGGAGCAGGAAAAACTTTCAAAGATTGGCCAGAGATGGAAGGAAACATCATTCCATACATCGGTGGAGAAGAAGAAAAGAGCGAACAGGAGCCTCTTCGTTTATGGGGACATATTGAAAACGGTGTGATCGTGAAAGCTGAAACACCAGTGATCACAACACAGTGTATCCGTGTACCAGTATTAAACGGACATACAGCAGCAGTCTTCGTTAAATTCAAGAAGAAACCAACAAAAGAACAGTTGATTGAGAAATTAGTAAACTTCAGCGGACTTCCACAGGAATTAGAACTTCCAAGTGCTCCAAAACAGATGATCCAGTACTTAGAAGAAGATAACCGCCCACAGGTAAGAGAAGATGTTGATTACGAAAATGGAATGGGAATCTCTGTTGGACGTTTAAGAGAAGATACTGTATACGATTATAAATTTGTAGGACTTTCTCATAACACAGTTCGTGGAGCAGCAGGTGGAGCTGTTTTATGTGCTGAGACATTAAAAGCAAAAGGATATATTACAAAAAATAAGTATTGTAATGAATAGATAAACTTGCTATGATAAGAAACACGTAGAAATACGTGTTTCTTTCATGTTAAGCATATTTGTGAAATGAATATCAAAAGAAACACAAGAAAAAAAAGAGGAGTGATTATGTTAGCACAAATACAAGAGATGTTCGCATTAGTGGACTTGGGCAAGATT
>ENA-OPYX01000778-OPYX01000778.1-human-gut-metagenome-genome-assembly--contig:-NODE-778-length-18307-cov-5.874642_pt1 | contig 18307 bp, 20 predicted proteins | sample MGYA00242639_ERZ504486 | MGnify/ENA primary metagenome ERZ504486 (study PRJEB26092, sample SAMD00036296) | human gut metagenome | host: Homo sapiens | study: EMG produced TPA metagenomics assembly of... | reverse complement strand
AATTGAGATAGAGCGTCGAGCAAAAAACTCAAATCAATCATAAATCATATGTGAATTGTCAAGGTATTCCGGTTACTGAAAAGTAGCCGGATATTTTTCTATCAACGGCTGAAATTTAAGCGCTTACGTTAAATCATTTGAAATAAGGCATACAGTTCCATGTGCTGTGTTATGGAATTCTATTAATGTGACATGTGAAGGATATCTATCTTTATGCTGCAGTGAATCAGATAATCGGCTTATTGTAGAGGATATTAATCATATAGGGGTTAAAGAAGCCTGGCTGGGAGAAAAGATGATGACTATTCGGGAAAAGCATGCCAAAATGAATATAGAAGAGATGCCGTGTCTGTCCTGTGTTACAGAAACGCCATATGACATTACAAAGATTGATAAACATTTATTTGCGCTATCACTACAAAATACTAAAGAAATGCTATGATGTGATAAATATCAGGATAATGTTGGGAGAGAATAATGCGAATAAAAGAAAAAATTGAAAATATCGATTACAATGATACAAAACTCTTTTTTAAGAAACGTGCAGAGAAATTTCAGGAAAGTAATCCATATTCGGTTACCATGTATCAGGATAATAATGAAGAAATAGTAAGACAGCGGAATAAAAAAGAGATAGAAAAACTGATGCCATTGTTACATATGGAAAAAGAGGCAAAGGTACTAGATGTTGCATGCGGAATTGGAAGATGGGCAGATGCTTTGCCAGAAGATATTAAAGAGTATTGTGGTATGGATTTTAGTGAAGAATTGGTAGCAATTGCGAATAAAAGAAATCATAGAAACAGATTTTTTTACTGTGTAGGTGGTGCCAATGAAATTGCAGCGGTACTGAAAAAAAATGGAAAGGGTTTGTATAACAGGATTTTGATCGTTGGAATTTTAATGTATTTGAATGATGTAGATATGGCAGATTCATTAAGACAGATAGAAAAAGTTTGTGAGACAAAATCCGTTATATGTATCCGGGAACCTATTGCAATAGAAGAAAGGCTCACATTAAAAGATTTTTTTTCTGAGGAATTGAACGATTATTATAATGCTATATATAGAACACGGGATGAATTGATGGTAAGTATAAATGAAATGTTCTTAAATAAAGGATTCAGGATAAAAGAGGAAGGATTTTTATTTGATGACGATGCGCTTAACAATAGAAAAGAGACCGCTCAATATTACTATATCTTGGAAAGGTGACCAAACATGTATAGGGAAAAGGTAGGGATTATAGGTGGCTTTGGGGCATATGCAACGTTAAATTTTTATAAAAGATTGTTGGAAGAATTCGCTTCAGAAAGTGAACGAAATTATCCTCATATAATAATGGATAATAATTTTACCATGCCAAGCAGGACAAGGGCATTATTGTATGGTGAGGCATATGATGAGGTGGTGGATGGTATTTCTGATTCCATACAGTTAATGATGCAGAATGATGTGAGCAAGATCATATTAGTGTGTGGAACAGCGCATTATTTTTTAAATGATGTATATAAAAAATTCCGGAGGCAAAAGAAAAAATTGTAGACATTATTAATATTATGGGCGAAGAACTGAAATTGAAGGATGAGGGAGAAGTGTTGGTTATTGCTGCGGAGGGGGCGTTACAGAAAAAATTATATCAAACACGTTTAAAAAAGTATGGAATAAAATGTGTAAATCCAGATGAAGAGGATTTTATAGATATTCGGTATTTCATTGAATGTGTGAAAAGAAATGAATTGAATGAAGATTTAGTGCATCAGTTTGGAAATTTTCTTGACAAATTTGGCAAAAGAAATGTGGTTTTAGGGTGTACAGAATTTCCAGTCCTGGTAGAATATATTGATAAATGCCAAAAAACAGAGAGTACAGTAAATTTACGAAAACAATATTGCTTTTACGATCCACTACAGATGACGATAAAGTGGTTGAAAGAAAATTTACAATAGCAAAAGAGAGGTAGAGGATGAGCAGATATATTTTTCTATTCGATTTGGATTCAACGGTAACCAAACAGGAAATATTGCCTACTATTTCAAAAAGGCTAGGAATATATGAGAGGATGAGCGAACTTACAGAGAGTACAATGAGGGGGGAAATACCGTTTAAACAGAGTTTTTTGCAAAGGGTTGAACTATTGAAAGATGTTCCTGTAAGTGAAGTGAATGAAATGGTCAGCAGAATTCAATTAAACAATCATTTAGTGGATTTTATACAGAAAAATCACGATAGATGCCATATTGTTACAGGGAATTTGGATGTATGGATTGATGGGGTGATCAGGAAGTTGGGAATGGAACGAAATACGTTTTGTTCTAAAGCGATTGTGAAAAATGATTATATTGAAGACGTGTTTAATATTGTAGACAAAAATGCGGTTATTGGTCAAATGGTTTTACCATTTGTTGCAATTGGAGATGGAAATAATGATGCTGAGATGATAGAGGCAGCGGAAGTAGGAATTGGGTATGGTGGGGTAAGGGAGATTGCACCGGCAGTACTTGCATGTGCCAAGTCATGCAATTTATGATGAGGAAAAATTAGCGAATTTTTAGAAAGGCTCTTGTAAAGGAGGAAATGCAATGCAGGTTTCGAGGACAGTAATCATTAGCTGCGCAGGCATGGGGAATCGTTTGGGGCTTGGAACTACAAAAGCACTGGTTGAAGTAGAAGGTAAACCGTTAATTATGCATCATCTTGAAAAGCTGAAAGTGAGAGTGATATTCGTGTAGTAGTTGGTTATCAGGCAGAAAAGGTATTAATGTAGTTAGAAAATATCGAAAAGTGTTGTGTTTGTATTTAACCATAATTATAGAGAAACAGGAACAGGTGCAAGTGTTGCGTTAGCATCACAATATGCAAATGAGTATATTTTATCTTTGGATGGAGATTTAATAATACATCCTGATGATATGAAAAAAATATTGGAATGTGATCATGAATTTGTGAGTGGAGGAATACCGGATACAGATGAGCCGTGGATGCTTCAGACATACAAAGATGATGGTAAAGAGTTTGTAAGTGCATTTTCAAAGAATATTGGCAATTATGAATGGAATGGCATTACACAAATGAAGAGCGCAAAGATCAAAAATGGACAAGGACATGTTTTTCAGTTAATAGAACCATATTTGCCAATTCCGTTTTTGGAACTTAGAACACGCGAAATTGATACGGTAAATGATTATGAAAGAGCGGTTGAGTGGGTTAGAAATAATTTCAGGGAATAAGATGTATGCAACGTATTTGAAGGAGAAAACAACGTGAAAAGAAATATATTATTAAATCCGGGACCCGCCACAACCACTGACACGGTAAAACAGGCACAGATAGTGCCGGATATTTGTCCGCGGGAACAGGAATTTGTTGAGATAATGAAACAGATCCGCACAGATCTGGTCAAAATCGTACATTGAGATTTAGAGGAATATACATCTGTATTATTCTGCGGTTCGGGAACGATTTCCATGGATGTATGTTTAAATTCGCTGTTGCCGGAGGAAAAGAAAATACTGGTGGTCAATAACGGTGCATACAGTTCAAGAGCGGTCGAGATCTGTAAATATTACGGACTGCCGTTTATTGATCTGAAATTTCCGATTGATGAGAGACCATCGTTGGAAGTAATTGAGCGTACATTAAAAGAAAACGAGGATATTGCCCTTGTCTATACGACGCACAATGAGACAGGTACGGGAATTCTGAATCCGGTACGGGAGATTGGGGCGCTGGTGCATCAGTATCATGCAGTATTTGTGGTAGATACAACATCCACCTATGCGATGCGTCCGATCAATATCAAAGAAGATAATATTGATTTTTGTATGGCATCCGCACAGAAAGGTCTTATGGCAATGACAGGAGTATCTTTTGTTGTCGGCAAAAGAAGTATTATTGAACAGTCAAAGGATTATCCAAAGAGATCTTATTATTGCAATTTATATCTGCAATATGATTATTTCGAAAAACATGGAGAAATGCACTTTACCCCACCGGTACAGACTATTTACGCGATGCGGCAGGCACTAAAGGAATATTTTGCAGAGGGTGAGCAGGAAAAGTGGAAACGTCATACCAGAGTTTTTGTGGCCTTACATCAGGGATTGGAAGAGCTGGGATTTCAGGATGTGATAAAGCGGGAATGGCAGGCAGGACTGGTCATTACTGTAAAATACCCAGATGATCCAAACTGGAGTTTTTCTGCAATCCATGATTATTGCTATGAGAGAGGATTTACGATATATCCTGGAAAAATCAACAATACGGAAACCTTCCGGCTTTGTGCGTTAGGTGCTGTTGATGAAGCTGATATCCAGGAGTTTTTTAAAGTATTTCAAGCAGGATTGGAAAGCATGAAAGTGGCGGTTCCTGTTTTTTACCGTGAAGAAAAATAAAAGGATCAGATTATGAGGTGATATGCAATATGGCAGATAACGAGATTGCTATTTTAATGGCAGCGGGACTTGGGACAAGAATGAGACCTCTGACAGATAAAATTGCCAAGCCATTGGTAAGTGTTCATGGGAAATCACTGATTGAAACAATTATTGAAGCGTTGCAGCAGCGTGGTGTCACAATAATTTATGTTGTTGTAGGATATCGGAAAGAGCAGTTTGCTTATTTAACAGAAAAATATGATCATTTGGTATTGATTGAAAATAAGGAGTATCTGAAAAAAAATAATATTTCATCACTGTATGCTGTGGGGGATATTCTGGGAAGTAAGGACTGTTTTATTTGCGAGGCAGATCTGTATGTGACGGATCCTGCAATTTTTCTGAGGAAATTTAAGAAATCCTGCTATTTTGGAAAAATGATTCCGGGATATTCGGATGACTGGGTATTTGAAATGCGGGAAGGAAAAATTACCAGAGTCGGAAAAGGCGGCACGGATACTTATAATATGGCAGGAATCTCGTATTGGAAAAAGGAAGATGCCGTGTTAATCAGGAATGCCATTCAAGAAGCATATAAAACAGCAGGACATGAACAGCTTTTCTGGGATGAGATCGTGGATCAGGAATTGGACAATCTTGATGTTACGGTAGAAGAGATACCGGCAGATAGTGTGGTTGAGATTGATACATTTGACGAATTATGTAAAATAGATGAGACATACCGTAATGCAGAATAGATGGGAGAAGAGAAATGATTGTAACGGATTTTATAAAACAGATCAAAAAAGTGGGAATTAAAACATTGACAGGTGTACCGGATTCTGCACTAAGGCCATTCTGCGATTATATCAATGGAGTGGGGAAAGAGGAATTTACACATTATGTACCGGCAAATGAAGGGGCAGCAGTCGGTATTGCAATCGGAGAATATCTTTCGACGGGCGTACCTGCCTGTGTATACATGCAGAACAGTGGACTTGGAAATATTGTTAATCCGATCACATCGCTTGCAAATGAGGAAGTATACGGAATCCCGATGCTGTTATTGGTTGGGTACCGCGGTGAGCCGGGCAAAAAGGATGAACCACAGCACAAATATATGGGTAAGATCACAGAAAGCCTGCTGGATGTGCTTGGCATAGAACATATGGTGCTTGGGAAAGAACTCACGGAGCAGGAGATTTCAGAGGGCTTTGGGAGAGCTGCACAAAAGTTAAAGGAAGGGCAGCAGTTTGCGTTTGTCCTGAAGAAGGATTTCCTTGAGATTGAAGAAAAAAGTATTTATGTAAATGACAATTCACTGATCCGGGAAGATGTTATTGCACAGATTATAGAGTCACTGGATGAAAGCGATGTTGTGGTTTCTACGACTGGAAAGATATCCAGGGAGGTATATGAACAGAGTGACAGAATCAACGGAAGCCATGCGCAGGATTTCCTGACCGTAGGCGGGATGGGACACGCATCCATGATCGCATTTGGAATTGCGGAGAATGCAAAAGAAAAACGGGTGTACTGCATGGATGGTGACGGAGCAGAACTGATGCATATGGGAAGTCTGGCATTTATTGCAAAGCAGAAACCGCAAAATTTTGTCCATATCTGTCTGAACAATGAGGCACATGAATCGGTTGGAGGAATGCCGACCGGATGCGTAGGGTTGAGTTACGCAGAAGTTGCGCGGACAGTTGGGTACGAAGCTGTTTACTACATTGATACAATGGAAGAACTAAAGCAGGTTTTGCATGACATTAAACCAGAAAGAAAACTTACTTTCATTGAGATAAAGGTTTCCATGCAGTCAAGAGCGGATCTGGGAAGACCAAAAGAAACAGCAGCAGAAAACAAAGAGAATTTTATGAAATACCACGGAGTGAAAGAATGAAAAAAGTATATGCATGTTTTTGTACAGACGTGATCCACGAGGGTCATCTGAATATTATTCATGAAGCAAAAAAATATGGAAAAGTAATTGCGGGTGTATTAAGCGATGCTGCGATGATACGTTATAACCGTTTTCCTACTGTTTCATTTGAAGAGCGGAAAAAGATGTTAGAGCAGATTCCTGAGGTGGATGAAGTAGTAGTACAGAATGAGGTCATGTACGGGAATATTTTAGAGCAGATAAAGCCGGATTATGTCATTCATGGGGATAACTGGCTGAATGATCCGATGGAAGTGATCCGCGATAATGTAATCGAAAATCTGGCAAAATGGGGTGGCCAATTAATCGAAGTTCCATATACATATAATGAGCAGGTAAAAAATATAGAGGCAGTGATGCGGGAGCGCGCTGCCATGCCCGAATATCGCAGAAAACGGCTGCGCCAGTTACTTAAATTATGTCCTATCGTAAAGACTTTGGAAGTGCATAGTGGGCTGACTGGTCTTATAGCCGAAAAAACGGTTGTGGCAAACCAGGGGGAGATCGATCAGTTTGATGCAATGTGGCTTTCAAGTCTGTGTGATTCCACTGCGAAAGGAAAACCGGATATTGAACTGGTAGATATGTCGTCAAGACTGCGTACCGTAGATGATGTACTTGAGGTGACGACAAAGCCGATCATTTTAGATGGTGATACCGGCGGAATGATCGAACATTTTGTATACAATGTGCGTACATTGGAACGCATCGGCGTCTCTGCCGTGATCATCGAAGATAAGACAGGATTAAAGAAAAATTCTTTGTTTGGGACAGAGGTAGAGCAGACGCAGGACAGCATCGAGAACTTTACTGCCAAGATCCGCGCAGGAAAGCATGCACAGCGCACACAGGATTTTATGATTATTGCCCGCATTGAGAGCCTGATTCTAGAAAAGGGTATGGATGACGCCTTAGAGAGGGCATCTGCCTATGTGGAAGCAGGTGCAGATGGAATCATGATCCACAGCAGGAAAAAAGAACCGGATGAAATCTTTGAATTTTGTGATAAGTTTCGTAATAGGGATGCGGTAACACCGATCGTTGTTGTGCCAACCTCATATAATGCCACCTATGAGAGTGAGTTGCAGGCACATGGGGTCAACATTGTGATTTATGCAAATCAGCTTACGCGCAGTGCGTTTCCAGCAATGCAGAAAACAGCTACAGATATTCTGACATATCACAGAGCGAAAGAAATCGATGACAGATTGATGCCAATTAAGGAGATTATTACTTTGATTGATGAGATTTAGGTATTGTAGAATATGCTTGTGGACAGACTGACATTACAGAAAATTGACGATATAGGGAGAAATATTATGAACGATATGTCTATTAAAGAACAAATGATGCAGTTAACAAAACAATGTATTTTATCTAACGATGATAAAGCTATGCTTGAATGTCTGCAAATTTACAAATCATCTTTTGGCTATGATGATTTTTATATTACTAGTTTATCTTCTTTGCGTATTACACCAGAGCCATTGGTAAGCCTTATTTACATAAAACAGCCGGATGAGGATGAACAAGCATGTTGTGATAATATCAACAGATACAATAATTATCAAAATCTTGAAATTACAGTTCTGTCTGCAGATAATTTGCTGGAAGATTTTTATCATTGTTTTACCAGTATGTCAGGTCAATATATCTGCTTTTGCGACTGTAACCACAAATATGACAGCAACCGTATTCGGGCTTTGCTTTTACTACTTAGCCAGAATGATTCTGTTGATGGAGTCGTTTGCAGTCGAAATTTTATTGAGGCAGATAATACAATCCTTGCACATCCTGAGCGAATTTACCGGGAAGTACTTGATGAACATATTTTTGGTGGAAATCAGTTATTAACTTATAGCATTGAAAATGATGTAAATATATATGGCGATTTATCTACCCTGTTATTATCCATGGATTATGTAAAAACCGTGCCTTTTTTTGAATGTGATATTCCTGATTCAATGCAGCAATCAGCGTTGCTGTATCAGTTACTTTATTCGGCTAAAGTTTTATATACCTATATGCCATTAGTATCTGCTATACTGACACCCGCTTTGCACGATGCCGAATTAGTTCATGATTTTCAAAAATTTTTAAATATCTTTCAAAATCAGTTACTGGAACATACATCAGCAACAGTGAATAATTTTAGCCAGACAGAAAATTTTGTCCCATGTAAAAAGGATATTACATTTTTTTATACCGATATGGGTGAATATTATAATTTAAAACCGATTGCAGATGAGGCTGAAGCCCGGGGATATAGAGTGTCTTTTACCAGGGATATCTTTGCACCGGCAGAAATTGGTGTTTATTGTCAGCATGTATGTCATCCTGAAAATTCAAGATTTTCTGTGATTCTTCTGCATGATCTGGCACAGGGACATAAACCAAACATCTGGGAGTATGAGCCTTGGAATAAGTTTGACATTGGGATTCTTCCAGGAAAATTCTGGAATAATCTGTGGAGCAGATGCGCCTTTAATTATTATGTCAATCCAAGATGTGGAACATATGAATTTGGTTATCCTAAAAGTGATTTGGTATCGTCTCCTGAACTTGCACAGCGTGTTAGCAGTTTGAAAGAAAAGTTAAATTTAAAGTATGATATTTCGATACTTTATGCACCATCATGGGAGAATGACGGAAAAGAGGATGACTTTATTAAGGCATTGTCTTCTTTAAATGTGAATTTGCTTATCAAGCAGGCCGACTGGTCAGAGGTGTATTCTAATATTACTGAGAATATACGGCAAATGCGAGAACTTCATGAGGGTAAATATGAAAATGTATATTACATTGAGCCGCAGGAAAGTATCATGACAGCACTTGCAATGAGCGACATTATTGTTTCTGATGAATCCAATGTTATGGCGGAAGCATTAATGTTTGGTAAGTTAAGTATTGCGGTTGCTGATTGGCTTATTCCCGATTGTACGCCAAGCAGATATGCGAATCCGATGGATTATGTTATTAAAACAACAAAAAAAGATTTAAGAAAAGATGTTGAAAGGTTTTTGTCATCTCCCAAGTATTATTCTGATTTTTTTGAAAAGGGAAGAGAACTTTTTTCAAATGCAGGAAACTGCTGTGTAGAAATTTTGGATGCGATTGGGTATTTTACATCTGATAAACACAGTACATCGACTGCTTTTTTGAAAAAAAGAATGTCATCAAAGTATTCTATCTGCAGTCTGTGGAATTAGTGATAGTGGAGATAAGAGTGGAGAAGAATACATGAATGAAAATAAAATCGCATTTATCATATGCACGAACAATCAATTATATTTTAATGAGTGCTGCTACTACATAAACAGGCTGCTTCTGCCGGAAGGATTCGAGCGGGATGTCATCGGCATTGAGGATGCACCATCGATGTGTGCAGGATACAATGCCGGGATGCAGAGCAGTGACGCTAAATATAAAGTATATCTGCACCATGATGTGTTTATCAAAGAATCGAAGTTTATTTTTTATCTGTTAGAGCGGTTTTGTAGTGCACCGGATGTCGGCATGATTGGAATGGTCGGCGGATGCGGGATGCCCAAAACCGGAGTTGCTTACCTTGCGTGGAATGAGGGCACTGTGGATTGCAGGGAGCCGGATTTTGCATATCAGCTCATCTGCGACCCGGCACAGCAGGCAGACTGTCTGGTGGATGCGGTGGACGGACTTTTGATCGCGACACAGTATGATGTGGCATGGCGGGAAGATTTATTTGTGAACTTTGATTTTTATGATGTATCGCAGTCCTTTGAGATGCGTAAAGCAGGATATCATATCTTGGTTCCTTATCAGAAGACACCGTGGGTGATTCACGACAGTAGTTTTGCAAAGTTGAATCATTATGATGAGAATCGAAAAATTGCACTTGAAACGTATCCGGATTTTTTTACGGAGGAGGATGGATTTTCATTCGTCTATGAGGAGGAATGGGAGAATCTAAGCGAGGCGCTGGCAGATGAGGTGCGCAGACTAATTGATGTGGGGAATTGGGAAGATGCTGGAAAAATCATAGAGTTGTATCACAAAAACCAGATGAAAAATTCTGCGTTAGAACTGTATGGTGTAATGTGTGAAATCTATGAAAAAGAGCAGGAGTGTGGTATAAAAGAACACTTTTTTGATAAGACAGGTGACTATGAGGCAGCCTGCCAGAAATACATAACCGTAAGATTTCTTTTGCGCCGGGTAGAGTGCGAAATGGAGAGTGCGGCTTATTCAGAGTTAAAGGATGCAGTGGTGGAAGGAAGAATTTCTGCGGAGACACTTCTTTTAATGATTTTGCACGGAAGCTATGATAAGGCGACAGTGCTTCGAAAAGTCATCCCATGGTGTGAAGCAGCGGGAGATAATGACGGTGCACAGAAACTGCAGGCATTCTATGACAGGGTAAAAGGAAAGAAGCTGCCATTTGCATACAGTAAGCGGGTTTCTGTAAAACGGTGAAGAAAATATACAATGTTCGAAGAGAGAAAAAATGTATAAGATTGCAATTATTTATGCAGGTGCAACATACGAGAGTGCGTTAAATCATATAAGACTTCAGGAATTGCTCGGAAAGATAAAAGTTATTGGAATCGGAACGCAGGATATCTATGCGGAGTATGTAGATGGGTATCCAGTGACTACCATCGAAAATATTTTGCAACAGGAGTGGGATTATCTTTTGATTGCAGGTCAGGAACAGAATTTTGCACAAATGAAGGCATTGTTGGTAAGTATCGGAATAGAGGCGGACAGAATTTTTTCGATAATGGTATTTTCGCTGCCAATGTTTGACATGGAAGAATATGTGCAGTTTGTTAACAAAAAGGTAAGCATCATATCAAATCATTGCTGGGGTGGTTTTACTTATCATTCGCTGAAAGCAGAATTTTTGTCCCCATTTATTAATATGTTTATTCCACAAGCAGATTACATCAGACTGTTAGAAAGTTTTGATGCTTATATGAATGAAAAAGTAAAATATTATAAAAATGAATATGAGTCAAATTTAAAAAGAGAATATCCAGTGGCATTACTTGGTGACATAGAGCTTCATTTCAATCACTATAAATCTTTTGAAGAGGCAGAACAAAAATGGTATGAAAGAAAACAACGGATGAATGAGGAAAGGTTGTTTGTTGAAATGCAGACGGATAGTGAAGAACTGGCAGAACGATTTGATAAGTTGCCGTTTAAACAAAAAGTGGTATTCGTTCCGTTTGAAACAAAGCTTACATCAGCAATAAGTTTAAAGAAAATCAATGCAAACTATTCGGGTGCATTTTATGAGAGTGTAAATAGGTTGGCAACAGGACAGCAGGCATTTTACAATATTCTGAAGTTGTTAAATGGAGAAAGAGATTTCTTTAGGGTTAGTGAAAAAATGTAAGCAGTGAATGATTTGAAAAAATGCCGATATTATATTCAGAAAAGTGAATAAATGCATAAAGGAGCAGCTATGAATTTATATGAAAAAATGAAATCCGGCGTTTATGTTATTGCGGAGATGTCTGCAAACCATGCCGGAAAGATTGAAAATGCATTTAAGATTATTGAGGAAGCTGCAAAAGCTGGTGCTGATTGTGTAAAGATCCAGACTTATACAGCGGACACGCTCACGATTGACTGTGACGACGAACCATACCGGATCAAGGGCGGGTTATGGGACGGATATAATTACTATCAGCTATATCAGGAAGCTTATACTCCGTGGGAATGGCAGCAGCAGTTAAAGGATAAATGCGAAGAAGTAGGTGTAGATTTCCTGTCCACACCGTTTGACCGCACTGCGGTAGATTTCCTGGAGGGGATTGGAATTGAATTTTATAAGATTGCCTCGTTTGAACTGGTAGATATTCCGTTGATTGAATATACGGCGGGCAAGGGAAAACCGATGATCATGTCCTGTGGTATGGCATCGGAAGAAGAGATTGCGGAAGCACTTGCAGCATGCAGGCGACAGGGAAATGAACAAGTCGTATTGTTAAAATGTTGCAGCCAGTACCCTGCACAGTATGAGGATATGAATGTGTCTGTAATTCCGGATATGAAGGAAAGGTTTGGCGTACCGGTTGGTCTGTCTGATCATTCCATGGGTTCCCTTGCAGACGTGGTGGCAGTTTCTCTTGGTGCGCAGGTAATTGAAAAACATGTGTGCTTAAGTCATGAGATTGAGAATCCGGATGCAGCGTTTTCAATGGAAATGAAAGATTTTGCCCAAATGGTACAGGATGTCCGTAATGCCTGCCTTATCAAGGGTAGACCGACCTACGAACTGACCGAGCATGAGAAAGACAGTTTAAAATACAGACGCTCACTTGTAGCGGTAAAACCGATTGCAGAAGGAGAGTTGTTTACGGAAGAGAATGTAAGAAGTATTCGACCGGCAATCGGAATCAAGCCGAAATATTATAAAGCATTGCTTGGCAAACCGGCGAAGAAGGCATACCGTTTTGGGGAACCGATTGGGCAGCTGGAAGTGGAGCAAATATGATCGTATTTCGGGCAGACGCCAATGAGACGGCAGCGACGGGACATCTGATGCGCTGTATGACAATTGCAGAAGCCTGTCGGGAAAAAGGCGTGGAATGTGAATTCTGGCTTGCAGAAGACAAAGAGACCGAACGACTCAGGCAGGCAGGATTTTCTTACCGGATCTTAGGAAGCCAATGGGATGATCTTGAGAAAGAACTTCCGTTTTTAGAGAGACAGCTTGATGATTTAGACAGGCAGGGGAAAAAAGTTACATATCTGGTAGCAGACTCGTATCAGGCAACTCCACGTTATCTTGGAAAATTGAATGACAGAATTCCGGTACTTTATATTGATGATATGAGAATGCAGATATATCCGGATTGGCAGCAGTGTTACAATATATTCCGGTCAGAACAAAAAATTCATTGAATATAGAAGAACGATCCGAGCAAAATATGCCAGTCTATTTGCGTGGGTTTAGGTATGCACCTCTGCGGAAAGAATTTCTAAAATCACATGTGGAACAGAGAGAAAAAAGCATTCTGATTACACCGGGGGGACTGATACTTATAATATTGCCGGCAGGCTGTTACAGGAGTGTCTGGATAAGGATGTATTTCAAGAGTATAGATTTCATGTGATTGTTGGAAATATGAACAGTCATGAAGCAGAACTGTGCGGGCTTTCAGAGAGGGATAAGAGGATCTGTATTCATAAAAATATTTCTAATATGAGTGATTATATGCACAGCTGTGAACTTGCGGTTTCGGCAAGCGGTACAACGTTATTGGAACTGTGTGCCTGTGGAATACCGGCGATATGTTTTTCTTTTGCGGATAACCAGATGGCATTTGCAGCCAGTATGGATAATTACGGAGCTATGTGCTATGTGGGGGATGCAAGGGAAGAAGATAACATAGAAAGAATTATCTGTATGCGACTTACAGAACTGGCGGGACAGGAAAAGCTGCGAAAAAGGCAGGTCGCCTGCATGAAGGCACTTGTAGATGGAAGAGGTGCAGAACGGATTGCTGATTTCCTGATCTGTGGAAATTTGAACGAATGTGACGATATACATAAATAGATGATGAAAGGGTGATGATTATTATGATACCTTATGGAAGACAGACGATTGAAGAGGATGATATTCAGATAGTCGTAGATGTACTGCGATCTGATTATCTCACAACAGGACCTAAGGTCGCAGAATTCGAAAAACTTGTGGCAGATTATGTCGGGGCAAAATATGCTGTGGCGATTTCAAATGATACAGCTGCATTACATGCAGCCTGTCATGCGGCGGGAATCGGACCGGGAGATGAAGTGATCACTACACCGATCACATTTGCAGCGTCATCAAACTGTGTATTATATTGTGGTGGTACACCTGTATTCGCAGATGTTGATTCCAAAACTTATAATATTGATCCGGAAGATATAAAACGAAAGATCACGGGTAAGACAAAGGCGATCATACCGGTTCATCTTGCTGGACAGCCATGTGATATGGATGAGATCCATGCAATTGCGAAGGAACATCATCTGATTGTTATTGAGGATGCTGCACATGCGCTTGGTTCGGAATATAAAGGAAAAATGATTGGATCAATGTCAGATATGACAACGTTTAGTTTTCATCCGGTAAAACCGATTACAACCGGTGAAGGCGGTATGATCGTAACGAATGATGAAACATTATACAAGAAACTGGTATTGTTCCGCAGTCATGGAATTACAAGAGATGAAAGCCAGATGACCCGCAATGAGGGATCTTGGTTTTATCAGCAGATCGATCTGGGATATAATTATCGTATGACGGATATCCAGTGTGCATTAGGCTGTACACAGATGAAAAAGCTGGATCGTTTTATTGCACGCAGACGTGAGATTGTAGAACGATATAATGAGGCTTTTGCAGATTGCAAAAATATTGTTACTCCATATCAGCTTCCAGATACAAAGAGCGGCTGGCATCTTTATATTATTCAGGTAAAAAATAAAGATCGCAAAGAAGTATTCGAGGCACTGCGTGAGGAGGGAATCGGTGTGAATGTACACTATATTCCGGTTTATTATCATCCGTATTATCAGGAACACGGATTTAAGGATGTGCATTGTCCGGTAGCTGAAGAGCTGTATACACATATTATCAGTCTGCCGATTTTCCCGAAACTGACGGATGAACAGCAGGATGAAGTGATTGATAAAGTGAAGAAAGTTGCGGAAAATTGATGAATACAGGGAGAAATATGAAATTATTATTTTTTCAATGGCATTCTTTTATGAATAAGGGAATCGAGCGGGGGTTGAAGGAACTGGAAATCCCGTATGATACATTTTTTTATCAGTTTAACGACTGGGAAAAGGATGATGCTTTTTTAGAGCAGTTCCGGGCTTATTTAAAGGCGGGAGCTTATACGGACGTGCTGTCGGTCAATTTTTCGCCATTGATTTCGATGCTGTGTGAGGAACTTGGAATCGTATACACGGCATGGGTATATGATTCGCCGCTTCACATCCGAAATCTGGAGAGCCTTAAGAATTCCTGCAACCGGATTTTCTTTTTTGACAGGGGACAGGCAGAGGAACACCGCAAAGATGGAGTCAATGCGATGCATCTGCCGCTTGCGGTGGATACGGAGGTCTTTCGTATTAATGCATCGAAACGGGAAAAAGAAGACTATCGGACGGATATCTCTTTAGTTGGAAAACTTTACCAGACAGAGTATGCATATTTTACGGCACCGTTACAGGGCTATACAAAGGGGTATCTGGAAGGAATTGTAAATGCACAGGGCAAAGTGTACGGCGGTTATTTGATACCGGAATTAATTACCGATGAACTGTTAGCACAGATGAATGTCGAATATACAAAAGTGGCAAAGGACGGATTTGTGATGGGCAGAAGAGAACTTGAATTTATGCTTGCCTGCGAGACGACTGGAAGGGAACGTTATATGGCGTTGGCGCTTTTATCTGCACATTATCCGGTGGATTTGTATTCAACGGATGTGGATAAAAGGTTAGAAAAAGTAAGATATCGTGGATACGCAGACTATTATTCACAGATGCCGCTTGCATTTTCTCAGAGTAAAATCAACCTCAATATTTCGCTCAAGACAATCCGTACCGGAATACCGCTTCGGGTCATTGATGTGCTTGGATGCGGTGGATTTATGCTCTCAAATTATCAGGAAGAGCTCTTTGAGTACTTTAACATTGGAGAAGAATTAGTCGTATATGAGAATATAGAGGACTTGTTTTATAAGGCAAAATATTATCTCGAACATGAGGACGAGAGAAAACAAATTGCACTTGCGGGAGTTGAGCGTGTAAAGCGTGATTTTACGTTCCGGGAGAGATTACGGGTAATGTATGGGAACAGTAGTGCAGACAGGAGAAACTGAGATGACAAATGAACAGAATGAGATTATAACTACAATTGAAAAAATGTTGGAAATGGTGAAAAGCGGCGAATTACCATTGGATATGTGTCCAATATCGAATTTCCGGACAGTATACTATTGTGCACTGTGTTATGCGAATGATATAAAATTAGCCGAACAGATTGCAGAGGAGTATTGTACCGTACTGCAATCATTAGCGGCAAATGGTGCGCGGACAGAATTTTTGCATGATGCTGGAGCTTATGATTAAAAGTATGAAGTATGAATATGAGAAGCGCAGTTATTATGAAAAACAAAATAAGATATTAGCGGATAAACTGGAAGAAATGCAGAATGGAACATCTGTTTTTGATGAGATATTACAGTGTTATGAGAAAAACGGGATTAATGAAAAGTTCCTGGAAGATCATACGTACCAGTCATTAGTTTCGGTAAAAGAAAAAGGAAGTATTGAACTTTTCAAAGAGATTTCTGCTAAAGTATATGAAACAGCATTAAACTGTATTCGAAAGAAACAGGTAAAAAAAATTGTATTTTTATTGAAAGACAGTGCGGAGTGGAGCTGTGAGGAATTATATAAGAGATTTAATGAAACATCGGGATATGAAGTGTGTGTTGCGGTAGCCCCTTTTTTTGCAGGATCGCAGCAGGCAGTCAGTAAAATGTATCTGGATACGGTTCAATATTTTCGAGAAAGAAAAATTGACACGGTTGAGATGTATGATATACAGAAAAACAGGTATAAAAGCTGGGAAGAGATAGGGATGCCAGACATTGTATTTCATTTAAATCCACATTATAAGGCATTTGCAGAAAGCAGCAATATATGCAATTTTCCATTGAGTATTTTAAATGTATATATTCCGTATGGAATAATGATATACGGAAATGTCAGACAGCAGTATAATCAGCTATCACATATGTTATATTGGAAAATTTTCTGTGAGACACCGTTACATAAAGAAATGGCTTCGAAATATGCGGATATAGGAGATATCAATGTTGTCTGCAGTGGATATGTAAAAATGGATACTTTTTTTGACACCTGTCTGCAGGAGAAAAGAAAAATATGGAAAATATCTCCGAGGGCAGATGAAAAAAAAATAAAGAAAATAATATATGCACCGCATTGGTCTATAAAGGATGCTGTTACGGGATTTGGTAATTTTGATAAGATATACAAATCGTTATATGAATATGTAAAGAAAAATGAAACATCAACATCGTGGGTATTTAGACCACATCCGATGCTTAGAGTAGGAGCAGTACAGCAAGGGATATTTAAATCGGAAGAGGAATATGAAGAATACCTTGAAATGTGGAGACAGTTGCCGAATGCCCAGGTAATAGAAAATGGAATGTATACAGATATTTTTGAATCGTCAGATGCGATGATTTTAGATAGTATATCATTTTTGGGAGAATATATCTATATGCATAAACCAATGCTTTTTCTTACAAGGGATAGAAACACTTTCAATGATTTTGGAAAAGAATTGGTAAGGGTGCTATACAAAACAGATGGAGGAAATCTGGAAGGAATAAAGAATTTTGTTGAAAAAAATGTAATTGGGAATGAAGATCCAATGAAAGAACGGCGTGAAGAATTTTTTGAAAAATATATGGACTATAGAAATCAAAATGGAATGCTGGCAAGTGAATATATAAAACAGTATATTGACTGTTTAACAGAAGGTGATAAAGAGTAATGAATCTAACAGAACGGTATAGTAAAAAACTTGAAACAACTGTAAATGGTCAGCAGATATCATTGGATGGTGTATTGTTACAATTGGAAGTGACAAATGCCTGCAACCATAAATGTATGTTTTGTCCTAATGTAGAGAGTCATCGTCCTAAAAAAATGATAGACTTTGAATTGGCAAAGAGAGTGATGAAAGAGTGTGCCGATTTTTTAGGAGCAGATAAAAGGATTTGTTTTCATATGAATGGAGAACCCTTATTATATAAAAGGCTTCCTGAACTGGTGGAATATTCTAAAAAATTAGGATATGAGTATTCGTTTATTACAACCAATGGTTCGCTGGCAAATGAGGAATTGTTGACAAGATTATTTGAAGCAGGATTAGATAGTATAAAATTTTCCATTAATG
>ENA-OPYX01000776-OPYX01000776.1-human-gut-metagenome-genome-assembly--contig:-NODE-776-length-18321-cov-4.567660_pt1 | contig 18321 bp, 17 predicted proteins | sample MGYA00242639_ERZ504486 | MGnify/ENA primary metagenome ERZ504486 (study PRJEB26092, sample SAMD00036296) | human gut metagenome | host: Homo sapiens | study: EMG produced TPA metagenomics assembly of... | reverse complement strand
ATTTTCAATCGCCCTGAAAGAGTACGATAATTTACATAGAGTTTTTCAGCTGCTTTATTCGCACTCTTATCACAGTCCAGATACGCCTGCAGCGTTTCAATCAGTTCTCCATCATGTTCTTTATCATACCAATATAATTTCACAAGTGACTCTGGCACATATTCCATCAGTTCATCACGATTTTTGATTTTTTCAAAAATCTGGAAAAAACCGAGCTTAGAAAAATCGGCTACCGATATATTCTTATCACCATAGAGATATCTGAGCATATCCATATAGTCTATGATTTTCTTTGAATCATTAAAAGATTTTTTCAAATCTCCATATCCATTAACAATACCTCCAATGCCAATCTGAAAATCCGTTGTCTTATTTCTGTGAAAAATCTGCTTCTGTACTGTCTGATATAATTTTTCCATTTCTTCCCGGAACCCTGCTTGTGTTTCCCCAGGCTTAATTTCATGAATACACACAATCTGATTCAAATTCCGGTAAATATGTTCATCTGGAAGTAATCTCTGAATCTCGCCTTCTATCACTCCGATTTCTTCTAATTCTTCTTTTGTATAATAATCTTCGCTATTGCTTGAAATCGTATGAAAACTTACCACACAATATTGATCTGTATCTTCCAATTTTAGCATTCTTGCAGCTTTACTCAATTCATCGCCCGTTAATAAACCATTAAGCAAGCTATATTCAATATCTCGTTGATATTTTTTTTCTATCTCATTTCGAGCATATGTTTCCATAAAACTATACTGTAAAGTAAAAACAGCATTTTCCAATGCCATATAGTCCAGTATTGTTAATGGCATATTCACTTCCGTGACTACCAAATAAACTTCTACCCGACCTAACACATGTATTTTTGTAATATATTGCGTATGCTCTTTTCTCTGTTTTTTGTATTCAAATCTGGTAACAATATCCGGTTTATATTTCTCAACATTTTTCTCAAATACAAAATCAGACAGATCCTGCGTTGTGGACGCACAGCAAGTTAAGTTACTATAATATAACGCTACCGGATTGCCAATCATAGAAGACAATAGAAATAAAATATTTTTAGTTGGATCTTCAAAATTCTCTCCATCCAATAACATGTTAGAAATATTGTCGTGTGTCAATTTGAAATAAATCAACCGTGCGATATTTTCATCATAAATCTGCAGAATAACATATTTTATAATACCCCAATAATACTCATCTTCCGAAATTTCTATCACTGGAATATTACGTTCCGAACAAAACTTTAATAAAATATCATAATAATTGACTTTCTGTACCATGTCCGGATGCTGCTTTATAATAAATCCACTGACCTGTTTCTTCTCCAGTTCATTCAAATGTTTCCGAAACTCTCTGTCCGTTTCTCCGAAATACACTTTCATATTTGTAAGAAGAAGCTCTCCTCCAGTCAGATATCTTTCCATATCTTCTATTTCGATAATTCGTATACCTTTAATTTCCTGATTCAGATTTTCTTTACATGTCACTAATCTCATATCAGGAAATTGTTTCGATTCTAATAATTGTTTTACCGTATAAGCCATTCAGCACCTCGTCAAATTCGTCTTTTGTTGTCTACTTTGGTTGTACCAGCATCTGATGTTGTGTTTTCAAAAGTGGCATAAATACACAGTATAATTATACCCCCCCCGAAAATTTTCTGTCAATTTCTTCATGCGTATAAAATGCATATTTTATATAGATTCAAATAAAAAAGACAGCTCGCATCTTTGTCGAACTGTCCATTACTTCTTCAGGCTGCGGATAAAAGTCATAAAAAATTTCTCTTTCCTTCTCATCCAAGCCATCCCAAATCTCAAGTATTTCTTTTTGCTCTTTTGTCAGATCCAATCTGTTTTCATCATCTGAAAAAAATTGTGCGATTGTAATTTCAAAAGCATCACATATTTTTTCCAGATTAGCCATCGTCGGCATACTCTTCTGATTCAGCATATTTCCCAGAGCCGTCTGCGTTATTCCTGTAAGCTGAGCTAACCTATATTTTGTATATCCTCGCTTCCGGCATAGTTCCGCAATTCTTAACGGAATATACTCTTCCACACACAAGTATATACACCTCTCTTCTAGTCTATGATACCAATATTGTACCTGTTGACCAGAAGATTTATTAGACATTTATTTATTGATTATTTACTCTTGTGTACAAGACTATTCATGTAAAAAAATATAGCTGGACAGTCCACGATATTCAGTTGTTGCATATATTTATGATACTTTCTACGAGGAAATCTGTTAAATACATGTTGTTAAAAAATGATATTATAACTCAAAAAATCCTGATAGATAACTTTATCTATGCAGTTACCTATCAGGATGGGAATTTTATCTTACACCACGATCAGCTCCTCTCTCCGGCTTCTGTTGATATTGTCAGTATAGCAAAATAAGCTTTTGCAATATACATCCATAATAAAAAATTAAATCTTTATAATTCCCATTTTTGAGGAATAACACATAATAAGGCCCAAAAGGGCACTTTCCCTTTTGAGCCTATACACTTTATCAACTAACGTATTTTGCTTTCATTTTTCCATGTCTACACATGACATTTTTCTCTTAAATCGCATCCTATGATAGTTCTTTCATCTTGCTGATATCCTTTGCCTGCATTTTTCTTGAAGTGCTATATGGTGGTACCAGTTTTAAAGACATCTTTATTACGCACATTATTGTTCATCAATACATACACTTCCTCCTCAGACACTACCTTTTCTTCTACTTTTTGTAAAGCAAATAATTTTTTACATGAAGGGCATCTCTTTTTGCGTCCTTGAAGGTAATATGCTATAAGTCCTATAACCACGCATATTCCGATACCGGTAGTTAAAAATTCTGCATCTCGATCATTAACTCCCAGAACTATCATGAGTATTGCCATTACAGCAAAAAAATCCCTGCCTTTTGGTTCTTGACATATCTCGTTCCTCTCTTTCTTATGTAATTCTATAATATACATATTAATGCATTGCATTATAAATTGCAATATGCACTGCATATTATTTTTATTTTGCAATGCATTAAAATTACGAACTTTCACGTATCATATAAGATGTATGGAGGTATTATCAATATGGCATTCAAACTAAAACCCGATAAGAAAGAATCAGAAAATAAAACGATACGTTTTCCAGTAGATCTAATCGATGAAATAAACACCGCAATCGCAAAAAAAGAGGTAAGCTTTTCTGGATTTGTTATTCAAGCCTGTCAATATGCTCTCAACGAACTTGAAGACTCTGATGAAGACAATTCCCAGAATTCGAAAAAATAGCAGATATTTTTATGCCTGCTATTTTATACTTCTTAACTTTTCATTTTTAATTACTGTTGATTAAACCACCAAGATATCTATTTTCTATCATTTTTAGATTTGTCTCTTATGTATTAATGTTATACTCAAAAAAGCAAGGAGGATAGAAACTCTCTTCTATCCTCCTTATATTTTTCTTACACTATATCGAGCATGTTCCCTCTATTGTTATATTATTAATATAATTTTGCTCCTGCCGGAATATGGTTATCAATCATAATAAGATGCAGTTCTTCATCCTCTGAATCTTTCAGATTATTAACTGCTGAAAGTAACATACCACAAGATTCAATTCCCATCATCTTTCTTGGTGGAAGGTTCGTAATTGCAATTAATGTCTTTCCAACTAATTCTTCTGGTTCATAGTATGCATGAATACCAGAAAGGATTGTTCTATCAACACCAGTTCCATCATCAAGCGTAAACTGTAAAAGCTTTTTGCTCTTCGGTACTGCTACACATTCCTTAACCTTAACAGCTCTGAAATCTGACTTACTGAATGTATCAAAGTCTACCTCTTCTTCAAATAAAGGCTCAATCTTTACATTAGAAAAATCAATTTTCTCTTCTTTGGTCGCAATCTGGTCGCAATTTTCTTTTACAGTGCTCTCAGATGCCTTATTCACCTTCTTATCAGCATCCAGTGACTTCATTGTCGGGAATAATAACACATCACGAATAGCCTGAGCATCTGTCAGCAGCATTACCAGTCTGTCGATTCCGTATCCGATTCCACCTGTTGGCGGCATACCGATCTCCAGTGCATTCAGGAAGTCTTCATCTGTGTGGTTTGCCTCTTCATCGCCGGCTGCAAATGCTTCTTCCTGTGCTGCAAAACGTTCTCTCTGATCAATCGGGTCATTTAACTCTGAGTATGCATTACACATCTCACGTCCATATACATATAACTCGAAACGCTCTACATAATTCGGGTCTTCCGGATTCTTCTTTGTCAGTGGTGAAATCTCGATTGGATGATCTGTTACAAATGTTGGCTGAATCATCTTCTCTTCACAGAACTCATCAAAGAAGAGGTTCAGGATGTCACCCTTCTTGTGACGTTCTTCATATTCTACATGATGCTCATCTGCTAATGCTTTAGCTTCTTCGTCTGTCTTAACTTCTGCAAAATCAACACCTGCATACTTCTTAACAGCATCGATCATAGAAATTCTTTCGAATGGTTTTGCCATATCGATAACTGTTCCGTTGTAGCTGATAACTGCGCTTCCGCACACTTTTTCTGCGAGGTAACGGAACATACTCTCTGTCAGTTCCATCATTCCCTCATAGTCTGTGTATGCCTGATATAATTCCATCAGTGTGAATTCCGGATTGTGACGTGTATCTACACCTTCATTACGGAATACTCGTCCGATCTCATATACTCTCTCAAGTCCTCCGACAATCAGTCTCTTCAGGTACAATTCCAGAGAAATACGGAGTTTCACATCTTCATTCAGCGCATTGTAATGTGTCTCGAATGGTCTTGCTGCCGCTCCACCTGCATTGCTTACCAGCATCGGAGTCTCTACTTCCATAAATCCACGTCCATCTAAGAAGTTACGAATCTCTTTGATGATCTTAGAACGTTTGATAAATGTCTCTTTTGACTCTGGATTCATGATCAGATCTACATATCTCTGACGGTAACGTGTATCGGTATCTGTTAATCCATGGAACTTCTCCGGAAGGATCTGTAAACTCTTAGAAAGAAGTGTCATCTTCTCTGCATGGATAGAAATCTCTCCTGTTCTTGTTCTGAACGCAAATCCTTCTAATCCGAAAATGTCACCAATATCAGAACGTTTAAAATCTGTGTAAGAGTCTGTTCCGATCGCATCTCTTGCAACATATACCTGGATACTTCCCTGCAGATCCTGAATGTTGCAGAAAGAAGCCTTACCCATAACTCTCTTGAACATCATACGTCCTGCGATAGATACATGAATCGGATTGGCATCCATGATACTTCTTCTCTCTTCATAATCTTTCTTCAGAACCTCTTTCGCCTGCTCTTCATTCATTCCCTCTACGTCTGGTGTCTGGTGGTCTTTTAAAAGTTCTGCTTCATGTGCTTCATACAGACTCTTCACTTCCAATGAGTGATGTGTCTGATTGAATTTTGTAATCTGAAATGGATCTTTTCCATTCTGCTGAAGGTCTGCTAATTTCTCACGTCGAACCTTTCTTAACTGGTTCACGTCCTGTTCCTGTCCATTGTTCTGCTGCTTAGCCACTTTTTTATTCTCCTTCCTTATCTGAATTCAGACCTCCCGTGTAAGAGAGGCCTGAGTCTTGTGTCCTTGTTATTCTTCGACGGGTATCTGCCTGTCTCTTATAATGAACGGCTGATGTCCAGTACCTTGTACTCCATTACTCCAGCCTGTGTCTCTACAGTTACGACATCTCCGATCTGTTTTCCCATCAATGCCTGGCCAACCGGTGATTCATTGGAAATCTTTCCTTCCAGACTGTTCGCTTCTGTAGAACCAACCAGTTTGAATTCCATCTCTTCATCAAATGTGATGTCGAATACTTTTACCGTACATCCGATATTGATCTTATCAAAATCGACCTCGTCTTCTACTACAACTTCTGCATTCTTAAGAATTGCTTCCAGTTCTTCGATACGTGCTTCAATGTCTCTCTGTTCATCTTTTGCTGCATCGTACTCTGCATTCTCTGATAAGTCTCCCTGTTCTCTTGCTTCTTTGATCTTCTGGGCAATCTCTCTACGTTTTACAACCTTGAGGTTCTCAAGTTCATCTTCCAGTGCTTTTAAACCAGCATAAGTAAGTAATTTTTTCTTTGCTTCCATCTGTCTCCTGCTCCTTTTTCTGTTCCATATTACTCTGACATTTTTATGCCTGAATCATCTATCTGAATAATTAATCTGTCATAGAATAATGATACTTTCACAATTTCATTATTATACATAAATGCGTGTTTTATGTCAATCTTTTTATCACCTGCAAGTACCCGTTTTTCCTTTATTTTCAGCATTTTGTACATTATACGATTGCTTTGTCCAGAAGTACTTCCAGTTCCTCATAAGATTCCACCTGATTGATCGCATCCCTGAGTTTTGCAGAACCTTTCATTCCTTTTGTATACCAGGCGACATGCTTACGCATCTCCCTGATTCCGATGAAGTCTCCTTTGAATTCAATCTGCAGTTTTGCATGTCTTAGCATCGTCTCTTTGATCTTCTCCGGAGTCGGTCTCGGCGGAACAACACCGGTCCTTTCATATTCCTGGAGTTCGTGGAATATCCATGGATTCCCCTGTGCACCTCTTCCAATCATCACACCGTCACAGCCTGTTTCTCTTCTCATCTGAAGTGCCATCTCTCCGGAAGTCACATCACCGTTTCCAATCACCGGAATAGATACAGCCTCCTTGACCTGACGGATGATATCCCAGTCTGCTTTTCCGGAATAGTATTGTTCTCTTGTCCGTCCGTGTACTGCGACCGCTGCACCTCCTGCATCTTCGATAATCTTTGCGATCTCCACAGCATTGATATTATCATCGTCGAACCCTTTTCTTATTTTCACCGTTACCGGCTTTTTAATTGCCTTTGATACTGCCGATACGATCTCATGTACCAGCTTTGGGTTCTTCATAAGTGCGGATCCCTCTCCATTCCGCACTACTTTTGGCACCGGGCATCCCATATTAATATCCAGAATCTGAAATGGCAGTTCTTCTATCATCTTTGCCATCTCGCTCATAATCTTCGGATCCGATCCAAAAAGCTGCAATGACACCGGATACTCATCCGGATGGATTGCCAGCAATGCTTTTGTATTTTTATTCTTATATTGCAAAGCTTTTGCACTGATCATTTCCATACAGAGAAGCCCTGCTCCCTGTTCTTTACATAAAAGTCTGAAAGGCAGATCCGTTACTCCCGCCATCGGTGCGAGTATATATGGATTTGCCAGATTAACATTCCCGATTTTCATTTTTCTACTCCTGTTATCACACTCAGATTACAATTATCTGTAATTTTTTCAAGAAACACACAGCACTATATATCAGATAAGACTGCCCCGAACATTCCTACACGAAGCTTTCTTGATATATAGTGCTGCATATTCCTTTGCAAGTCTACACTATCAACACTGCAGATTATTTAGTTTTTTTATTTTTTTCGTAAATGAACCGAAGTCCCTTTAACGTAAGCTGTGAATCGTACACATCGATCATATCGGTCTCATTTGCAATTATCTTGCCAAGTCCGCCGGTTGCCACTACTTTCGCATTCGGATATCCGGATTCTTCTTTCATTCGTCTGATAATATATTCCGTCTGACCGATTTGTCCGTATACAAGACCGGCCTGCATTGCCGTAATTGTCTCTTTTGCAAGAATTGATTTCGGTTTGCGGATCTCTATTGCCGGAAGCATATCTGCCTCTCCCCAGAGAGACTGTGCCGAAGTCCTGATTCCAGGTGCGATCACACCTGCTTCAAATGTTCCGTCCGGACCGATCACGTCAAATGTTGTTGCTGTTCCAAAATCCACAACAATTGTTGGACCTCCGTATAAAGTATACGCACCGACTGCATCTACAATGCGGTCCGGACCGACCTGTCTCGGATTCTCTGTGACAATGCGGATTCCGGTCTTAATTCCAGCAGATACAACCACCGGCTTTACGCCGAAGTATTTGATGATCGCACTGCCGAGTGAATGCATCACATCCGGTACTACGGATGCAATGATCACTGCATTGATCTTGGAACTTTCAATCCCATGTCTTTCTACGAGTTCCTGTAAAGTAATTCCATATTCATCCGATGTTCTCGGCTGCTTTGTCTTCATACGGAATGTACCAAATAATTCTTCTTTATCAAACACACCAAGTGTAATATTGGTGTTTCCTACATCGATTACAAGAAGCATCTTTCTCCTCCTGTTTTGTCTGCTGCCTTCTGGTTACTCTTCGCTGTTTATCTCTTCGCCCAGGAAGAATACTTTATAATATAACTGCAATGCCTGCAGAAGATCCTGTTTCTCTCTCTGCAGCTGCTTGATCTTAAGCTGGCTTCCGATCTCATCGAACATCGGATCGAATTCCTCGGTCGATACCTCAAAGCATAATTCTCCGTCTTCTTCAAACACCAGCGTAAGGATTCCCCCTACGTCATGCACATACAATACGCACATAATCTTCAGTTCATTCTTCACATCATCCGGAAGCTGTTCAAAATCCGGATTCAGATAATACTTTTCTTCATATGAATTAGCACCGCAAAGCACTACTTTTCCATCATACATATCCATATACTCCTCTAACTGATACCTCTCCGGCATAGATTTCTTTCTCTTTTCCATCCGGCGTTCTTACAATCAGTTCTCCGGTCTGATTGATGCCGATAGCATATGCTTTATATTCATTCCTCGGTTCCAGGACCTTGACCTCCCGGTCCTTATTCACCAGCATGGAGTTATAAAGTTCCTGCAATCCTGACAGATCTTCTGTCTCCTGAAAGATCTCATAATATTTTTCAAAGTTTTTCATTACTGCTGCGATCAGCCCGGAACGCTTTATGCGCTTTCCGAGTTCCATCTTAAGTGATGAGGCAGTTTCCTTAATATCATCAGGGAACGTATCCTGATTCACATTAATTCCCACTCCGATCACTACATGATTGATGTAATCGATCTCTGTACTCATCTCTGTCAGAATACCACAGATTTTCTTTCCATTCACAACGATATCATTCGGCCACTTAATCTTTGTCTCAAGACCGGTAACCTCCCGGATTCCTTCTGCCACGGCAATCGCCATGATCAGTGTAAGTTGTGGCGCTTTTACAGGCGGAATATCCGGATACAGCAATATCGTCATATAGATACTGCTCCCGGATGGCGATTTCCAGACGCGGCCCCTTCGCCCTTTTCCTGCCATCTGCATATCTGCAACAAATAATGTCCCATGAGGTTCCTTATTATTTCCGGCTTCCTTTGCCCGGTTATTTGTGGAATCAGTCTCATCATAATATATGACGTTCTTTCCTGCCCACTTTGTATCTACCAGACTGTCGATCTCTGCTTTTGACATAACATCTGGACTTTCGATAAGGCGGTAGCCTTTGTTACGCACCGCCTCTATCTGATAGCCTTCCTTCTTAAGCTGATCGATCACTTTCCAGATGGCTGTTCTGGACACCTGGAACTGTTCGCACAGCTGTTGTCCGGAAATATATGTATCATTCTCTTTTAACAAACGTAATATTTCTGATTTCATACTCTGTCTGCTCTTGCCTACTCTCTTTCACCAAGTGTTGCCACCATGACAGCCTTGATCGTATGCATACGGTTCTCAGCCTCATCAAATACCTTAGACTGCGGAGACTCGAATACCTCATCTGTAACTTCCATATCGTCCAGTCCGAATTTGTCATGGATCTGTTTGCCGATCTTCGTCTTCAGATCATGGAATGCCGGCAGGCAGTGTAAGAAGATAGCCTGTTCTCCTGCATTTTCCATTACTTTCTTTGTTACCTTGTATGGAGACAGTTCGCGGATACGTTCTTCCCATACTTCGTCCGGCTCACCCATGGATACCCATACATCCGTACAGATAACATCTGCATCTTTGGTTCCGCTTTCGATATCTTCTGTCAGTGTGATGGTTGCTCCTGTCTCTTTTGCATATCCTTTGCAAGTCTCTACCAGTTCCTCATTCGGAAAATAGTTCTTAGACGTACATGCCACGAAATGCATACCTAATTTGGCACATGCGATCATCAGGGAATTGCCCATATTGTATCTTGCATCACCCATGTATACCAGTTTGATACCTTTCAGATGTCCGAAATGTTCACGGATCGTCAGCATATCCGCCAGCATCTGTGTCGGATGATACTCATTCGTCAGTCCGTTCCATACCGGAACGCCTGCATATTTGGCCAGTTCCTCCACAATCTCCTGTCCAAATCCACGATACTCGATTCCATCAAACATTCTTCCGAGAACTCTTGCTGTATCTTCACTTACTTTCTTCGTCCCGATCTGTGAACCTGAAGGATCAAGGTAAGTCGTTCCCATACCCATATCGTGAGCAGCTACTTCGAAAGAACAGCGGGTTCTGGTACTGGTCTTTTCAAAGATCAATGCCACATTCATTCCTCTGTATTTATCAACCGGAATTCCGTTTTTTCATTTTTTTCTTTTAATTCTGCGGAAAGATCAAGCAGATATGTGATCTCTTCCGGTGTGAAATCTTTCAGTGTCAGGAAATTTCTGCCTTTTAAATCCATTGTTTTGTACCTCGTTTTTATTCTTTGACTTTTATCTTATGTCTTTTGTCTACTTTTCTTCTTTTTTATCATCTGCGCCAATCTCTGTAACAGATTTTACCAGACCTGCAATGCTCTGGATCTCTGACGGGATGATGATCTTCGTTGCTTTTCCATCAGCAGCTTTTGCAAATGCTTCCAGACTTTTCATGGTAAGAACAGCCTCATCGGCTCCTGCTTCTTTCAGGAAACGAATTCCATCGGCATTTGCCTGCTGTACTTTCATGATGGCTTCTGCCTTACCTTCAGCCTCACGGATCGTGGCTTCTTTCTGTGCTTCTGCTTTCAGGATAGCCGCCTGCTTCTCAGCTTCCGCATCCAGAATTGCAGACTCTTTGTGGCCTTCTGCCACAAGGATTGTAGATTTCTTCTCACCTTCTGCACGTAAGATTGCTTCACGGCGTTCACGCTCTGCCTTCATCTGCTTCTCCATTGCATCCTGGATGGCTGCCGGTGGGATAATGTTCTTAAGTTCCACGCGGTTTACCTTGATTCCCCAAGGATCGGTTGCCACATCCAGAGATGCTCTCATCTTCGTGTTGATCGTCTCTCTGGATGTCAGTGTCTGATCTAATTCCAGATCACCGATGATGTTACGAAGTGTTGTGGCTGTCAGGTTCTCGATCGCCATGATCGGATTCGCCACACCATAACAGAACATCTTCGGATCCGTGATCTGATAAAATACAACGGTATCAATTCTCATCGTTACGTTATCTTTTGTGATAACCGGCTGCGGTGCAAAATCCACTACCTGCTCTTTCAGATCCACTCTTCTTGCCACACGGTCAAAAATCGGAATCTTAAAGTGAAGTCCGGTTCCCCATGTTGCCTGATATGCCCCCAGTCTTTCAATAACCAATGCCTGCGCCTGTCTGACTACCTTTACACAGGAAATCACCACGCAGATAATAATCGCTAATAAAATCAATCCAAAAATCATACTCTACTCCTCTCTGGCATGCACGATCAGTTTCACGCCCTGAATACCATTTACTACAACAACTGTGTTCTTTGGAATCTTTCCGTCCGGCTCATCCGTCTTAGCCGACCATATCTGACCGCAGATCTCTACCTGCCCTTTTGCCTTTATCGTATCAATATCTTCTGTCACCAGTGCATGCTGTCCGATCAGACTCTCTGCGTTCGTCTTCTGCCTCTCCTGATTGAAGAACTTCACCGCGATCGGTCTTGTCAGAATCAGAAGCAGAATGGAAACTATAACAAATACTCCGATCTGCACTCCCAGCCCAAAACCGACAAGTCCTGCACAGAATGCGATCAGTGCTCCTCCTGCGAACCAGATCGTGGTAAGTCCCATTGTCGCGATTTCAATGATCAACAGTACAATGAATATTGCCAGCCAATAGATCACTCTCATAAGCCGTCCCCTCTTTTCCGTATATATTATTTCTTGTTCACTATATTACTATACTCTGATAAAGAAAGCAATTTTCTTCTGTAAAATGAGTGGATTGTATCTCATTTAATTACACTTTCCTTCTCTGTCTTGCGGCTTCGAACATCAACACCGAAGAAGCGATTGCCGCATTCAATGACTCTACCTGTCCAAGCATCGGGATCTTGACATAGCAGTCTGCCATGTCTGCGATCTCGCGTCTCAGGCCATTCCCCTCGTTCCCAATCAGGAATGCACATGGATTCGTCAGGTCTTCCTCATCATAGGAATTCGTTCCTTCCAGATGTGCAGCATAAGTGGTGATACCTTTGTCTTTTAAATCCTGTATTCCTTTGCCAAGATCTTCCACATATACGAACGGCATGCGGTATATCGATCCCATCGTTGAGCGGATTGTCTTCGGATTATAGACATCGACGCATTCTCTGTCCATGAGGATGCCGGTCACGCCGGCTCCTTCTGCTGTACGCAGGATGGTTCCAAGATTGCCCGGATCCTGCAGATGGTCTAATACCATGATCAGCGGGCATTTTGCCAAAGTCAGTTCATTAATTTCATGGTTCATCTGTTCCACCACGCACAGAATTCCCTGAGGGGTCTTAGTATCTGATGCATGGGCGAATACAGTATCTGTCAGTTCTTCCACTCTTACTTTAGAGTCTTTCAGGACTTCTTTTACGGTATCTTTTTCTTTTTTGTAAAAGGATTCGGATACATAGACTTCTTTTAACTTGTCGAGCGGCACTTCCCTGAACATACGGATTCCTTCTACCAGGAAGATGCTTTCTTCGTCTCTTAATTTTCTCTTCTTCTTTAAATTCACCAGACGTTTGATTCTGGCATTGGATGTGCTTGTGATCATATATGTTGTTCCTCGTGTTTCTTATTTATTTACATTATCATATCATATCCTCCATTGAATAAAAACCCCCGGAGGTGTACCAGACCTCCGGGGATGTTTTTGCATCTCAAAATATTTTGCTACATTTTTACTTACACCTTAAACCGATACCCAACGCCCCATATCGTCTCGATATACTGCGGGTTGGATGTATCTACTTCTACTTTCTCACGGATTTTCTTGATATGCACCGTTACCGTTGCGATATCCCCGATGGACTCCATATCCCAGATCTCCCGGAATAACTCTTCTTTCGAATATACGTGGTTCGGATGGCTCGCAAGGAATGTCAGCAGATCGAATTCCTTCGTCGTAAATGTACGTTCTTCTCCGTTCACCCACACACGTCTTGCAGTTGTATCAATCTTCAGTCCTCTGATCTCGATCACTTTATTCTTCTCTGCCGCACTTCCGGTCAGACGGTCGTATCTTGCCAGATGCGCTTTTACTCTCGCCACCAGTTCACTTGGACTAAACGGCTTTGTCATATAATCATCCGCACCGAGTCCCAGTCCCCTGATCTTATCGATATCATCTTTCTTCGCAGATACCATCACGATCGGTGTATTCTTCACATCACGCACCTGACGGCAGATATCGAATCCGTCCGTTCCCGGCAGCATCAGATCCAGGATCAGAAGATCATAATCTTCGTTCAGTGCTTTCTGAAGTCCTGTATCTCCGTCATTTGCAACCTCTACGGTGAACCCGCTCAGTTCCAGATAATCCCGTTCCAGATCTGCAATTGCTTCTTCGTCTTCTACTATTAATATCTTACTCATTGACTGGTACCTCCTGATACTTTCTTAGTACAAAATACATTGTCGTTCCGGTCTCTTCTCTGCTTGTTGCCCAGATCTTACCGCCGTGTTCTTCTACAATCTTCTTTACTACGGACAAACCGATTCCACTTCCTCCGGTGGAAGAATTTCTCGACGCATCGGTCCGGTAAAACCGGTCAAAGATATTCGGCAGGTCTTTTGCCGCAATTCCTTTTCCGTTGTCTTCCAGTTCAATCTGTACAAAATCTCCTACATCTTTGACACGCAGATTGATCATTCCCTTTGGTTTGTCCATATATTTCAACGAATTGTTGACAATATTGTGAATCACACGTTTTACCTGCTCCGGGTCTGCAATGATCCGTACATTCTTCTCTACATAATTAAAATAACCAAATCCTACATTCTGTGCTGCCAGTTCAACCGACAGGTCATCCGCACAGTCGTTGAAATATTCATTCGCCGACACGATATTAAAATTGTAAGGGATCTTATTCGTATCGATCTTAGAATATAATGTCAGCTCATTGATCAGCGTATTCATCTCTGTCGCTTTATTGTAGATTGTTCTGACATACCGGTCTATCTTCTCCGGTGTATCTGCAACACCATCTATAATTCCTTCGGCATAACCTTTGATCGTTGTCACAGGTGTCTTCAGATCATGTGAAATGTTACTGATCAGTTCTTTACTTTCTTTGTCATATTTCAATTTTTCTTCGGCACTATCCTTCAGGCGTCCTCTCATCTCTTCCAGGCTCTGGCAGAGTTTTCCAAGTTCATCGTCAGCCTCCGGTTTCAACTCAAAATCCAGATTCCCATCCTTGATATTCTGCGCCGCTGTCTGCATCTTGCCGATCGGCTCCATAACCGCACGGTAAATCCATATAATAAGAGCTGCCGAAGTAAGTATCAGTATCACTACAATTCCAATCAGGATTTCGCAGAAAAACTGTCCAACCTCCGGAATTACATTGGATACATCTGACACAATGAACGCACTTCCCTTATTGCCGTCATCATATCTGAAATCTACCTGTTTTACCAATGCTTCTGCATCTCCGCCAAGATAAATTCCGTTCTCCGATGTTGTATCTGTATCTCCATATCCCGGCAATTGTTCGATCACCGCTTTTACACGATCATCATCGCTGCCCGTATATACGATTGTTCCGTCTTTTCTCACCAGCAGGTATGCATTCTTATTCTCCAGTTTTTTATTAAACTGATCCAGTTCTGTCGCATCTTCCATCTCAGATGCCTGTTCTGACATATCCTTCAGTTCATGATACGGCTTCTCCGTAACACGTGCAAGTACCTGCATGGAATTCGTAAAATCAGAAATCGTCGTTCCTGTAATCCCATAATTCTTCTCCACCACTCCGATCTGATAGCGGCATACCATTGAAACCATCATGACTGCCATAAGGACCGGTATAATGATAATCGTAAAAAATGCTATAACTAATCGCGTTTTCAGCTTCATGTATCTGTCCTCCACTAAAAAAAATTATAGCATGAAAAATGGGTGCTTCACACCAAAGCACCCATAAACTTTTATAAAATTTCTATAAATATTTTTTCAGATCTTCTACTTTGTCCAGTTTCTCCCACGGAAGATCAATATCTGTACGTCCGAAATGTCCGTAAGCCGCTGTCTGTTTGTAGATTGGTCTTCTAAGATCAAGCATCTGAATGATTCCTGCCGGGCGGAGATCAAAATTCTCACGAACGATCTCTACCAGTTTATCATCTTCTACTGCACCTGTTCCGAATGTATCTACCATGATAGATGTCGGATGTGCTACACCGATTGCATAAGACAACTGAATCTCACATTTCTTAGCAAGTCCTGCAGCAACAATATTCTTGGCAACGTAACGTGCTGCATAAGCTGCAGAACGGTCAACCTTTGTACAGTCTTTTCCAGAGAAAGCCCCGCCGCCGTGACGTGCCATTCCACCGTAAGTATCAACGATGATCTTACGTCCTGTAAGTCCACTGTCTCCGTGTGGTCCGCCGATTACAAAACGTCCTGTCGGGTTGATGAAGAACTTTGTCTTCTCATCTACCATGCCCTCCGGAATGATTGCATCGAATACATATTTCTTAATATCTTTATGGATCTGATCCTGTGTCACTTCCGGATCATGCTGTGTCGAAAGTACGACTGCATCCAGACGTGCCGGAACACCATTCTCATCATATTCAACCGTAACCTGTGTCTTTCCATCCGGTCTTAAGTACGGAAGTGTTCCGTTCTTTCTTACTTCTGTAAGCTTTCTTGAGAGCTTGTGTGCAAGTGCGATCGGGTATGGCATATATTCCGGTGTCTCATCAGAAGCATAACCAAACATCATTCCCTGATCTCCGGCTCCGATCGCATCGATCTCTTCTTCGGACATTGTATGTTCTTTTGCTTCCAGCGCTTTATCAACACCCATAGCAATATCAGACGACTGCTCATCGATTGCTGTGATCACACCGCAAGTCTCTGCATCGAATCCGAATTTTCCTCTTGTATATCCGATTTCTTTGATCGTGTCACGTACGATCTTCTGGATATCAACGTATGCATTCGTTGTGATCTCACCCATAACAAGTACCATACCTGTTGTAGTTGCTGTCTCGCATGCGACACGGCTCATTGGATCCTGTGCCATCAATGCATCCAGAATGGCATCAGAAATCTGATCACACATTTTATCCGGATGTCCCTCTGTTACTGATTCTGACGTAAATAATCTTCTTTCCACGTTCTTCTCTCCTTTTTTCTTAAAACATTCCTGCATTCTTTCTCCCAGGATTGCCGGCAGTTTTTTGTAGATTCCCCTGTTTTACCGAACTGAAAAACCGTCCACTTACATAAGTGGACGGTTTGATATCTTCATAAACCAATCCTCTTATTGTTCGATCACTCGCTCAGGCTGGCACCTTCCATATATGGGGTTGCCGCAGTTTCATAGATCCTTTGTATCTCCACTGCTCTGAATAAGAGAAAGTTTGCTTTTATTATATTTCTGGTACGACTAAGACTTTACTCTATTTTACACATACTGTCAATAGACATATCTAAGAAAATGTATCATCTAGCCTACTTTTAATTTGAATTTCTGGATTGCTTTTTCGGAATCTACTTTTTCGATGATTCCGCCGATACCACGGAGCTTCTCTTCGAATCTTTCATATCCTCTCTGGATATATACGATATCGTCTACGATTGTGATTCCGTCAGCTGCCAGACCAGCTATACAGAGTGCTGCTCCTGCACGAAGATCCGGTGCGCTCACTCTGGCTCCCGAAAATTCTGTCACGCCTTCAATCGTTGCAGAATTACCTTCTACTTTCACATTTGCACCCATTCTTGCAAGCTCATCCAGATATTTGAAACGGTTTTCAAAAATACTCTCTGTAATGATACTTGTCCCCTTACATAAAGCCAGTGTTACGCCGATCTGCGGCTGCATATCTGTCGGGAATCCAGGATACGGAAGGGTCTTCACATGTGTGCTTGTAAGATCTCCTTTTGATACGACACGTACAGCATCATCGAATTCTTCCACTTCACATCCGATTTCTACCAGTTTTGCGATCGTAGCCTCCAGATGCTTCGGAATAACATTCAGTACCGTTACATCTCCCTTTGTTGCTGCTGCTGCGAACATGAATGTTCCTGCTTCGATCTGATCCGGGATCACAGAATATTCTGTTCTGTGAAGGCGCTGTACACCACGGATCTTGATCACATCTGTACCTGCTCCCCTGATGTTGGCTCCCATGCTGTTCAGGAAGTTCGCAACATCTACAACATGTGGCTCTTTTGCAACATTTTCCAGAATGGTAAGTCCTTCTGCCATAGCTGCTGCCATCATAACGTTAATCGTTGCTCCAACACTTACCACGTCGAAATAAATATGCTTTCCGACAAGACGGTCTGCCTCTGCAACGATCTTGCCATGTTCAATATCTACATCTGCACCTAACGCACGGAATCCTTTGAGATGCTGGTCGATTGGTCTGCTTCCGATATTACATCCTCCCGGAAGTGCAACTTCGGCACGTTTATACTTTCCAAGTAATGCGCCAAGAAGATAATAGGAAGCACGGATCTTCTTAATATAATCATACTCAATATCTACGTTCTTGATACTGGCTCCATTAATCTTTACTGTATGACGGTCAACACGGTGTACCTTCGCTCCAATCCCCTCGATTGCATCGATCAGTACGTTAATGTCATTCACATCTGGTAAGTTATCGATTAATACGGTCTCATCTGTCATAATTGCTGCTGCAAGAATTGCAAGTGCCGCGTTCTTGGCACCGCCGATTTCCACTTCTCCCACAAGCGGATGACCGCCCTTAATAATATACTGTTCCATTAATTACACCTCATTAATATTTATATGAATCTCTAATTACAATAAATCTTTTGTTCAATATTTATAACTATCTCAAATTGTACATAAATTTCTGCATCACAATATAACCCCAAAAGGGTTCGCGCCTATTATAGCACAAATTTCTCAAATTGTAAAATATTTTTTACAGTTATGTAA
>ENA-OPYX01000773-OPYX01000773.1-human-gut-metagenome-genome-assembly--contig:-NODE-773-length-18410-cov-5.275010_pt1 | contig 18410 bp, 17 predicted proteins | sample MGYA00242639_ERZ504486 | MGnify/ENA primary metagenome ERZ504486 (study PRJEB26092, sample SAMD00036296) | human gut metagenome | host: Homo sapiens | study: EMG produced TPA metagenomics assembly of... | reverse complement strand
GTGATGGACATTGCACAGATCATGGATGCAGTTTTAAATGAAAATACAACAGAGGATATGGAGCTTGCCAAGGTAAATCATCTGGCTGCAGGCGCAGAAGAGCTAGAAGCGCAGGAAAAGATCATTTTACGAAATAAAAAAATTAAATCAATGTTAAGAAATATAAAAGAAAAAAATTCAAAGACTGGCTTGATAGATGGGTGTGTAAGAGAGCTTATATCACTGCCAATGGTCAATCCAAGAGTTTAAAAGGAGTTGTTTACATGCAGGGTAATGTTGTTTTCATTACCGGTTCCTCCGGTTTCATCGGTTCCAACTTGGCAAAACGTATCCTGACCACTGAGCCGGATACCAAGGTCATTGGCTTGGACAACATGAACGATTATTATGATGTTCGTATCAAGGAAGCTCGGCTTGCAGAGCTTCAGAAGTTCGAGAATTATACCTTTATCAAGGGCAACCTTGCGGATAAAGCTCTCATCAACAGTATTTTTGAGCAGTATCACCCAGACATTGTGGTCAATCTGGGCGCTCAGGCTGGTGTTCGCTATTCCATCACCAACCCGGATGCCTACATCGAGAGCAACGTGATTGGCTTCTATAACATTCTGGAAGCCTGCCGCCACTATCCCGTGAAGCATCTGGTGTATGCATCTTCCAGCTCCGTTTACGGCAGCAATAAGAAGGTGCCCTACTCCACCGACGATAAGGTGGACAACCCGGTATCCCTGTATGCTGCTACCAAGAAATCCAATGAGCTGATGGCTCATGCCTACAGCAAGCTTTATAACATTCCATCCACAGGCCTGCGCTTCTTTACGGTGTATGGTCCTGCTGGTCGTCCGGACATGGCATATTTTGGATTTACCAATAAGTTGGTGAACGGCGAAACCATTAAGATCTTCAACTACGGCAACTGCAAACGTGACTTTACCTATGTGGACGATATCGTAGAAGGCGTTGTCCGTGTGATGGCAAAAGCGCCCGTAAAGAAGAATGGCGAAGATGGTCTGCCCATTCCTCCCTATGCGGTTTACAACATCGGTAATTCCAACCCGGAAAATCTGCTGGACTTCGTACAGATTTTGTCCGAAGAACTGGTACGTGCCGGTGTGCTGCCTGCAGATTATGATTTCGAGGCTCATAAGGAACTGGTTCCCATGCAGCCTGGTGACGTGCCGGTGACCTTTGCAGACACCGAGCCATTGGAGCGTGACTTTGGCTTTAAACCTCACACTCCGCTTCGGGATGGACTGCGGAAGTTTGCGGAGTGGTACAAAGAATTTTATATGGCATAAGGTGATGGCTTATGAGCATACCAGTGTGGAGGAAAAAATGAGAGATAGCAAAGGGCAAAGAATCAACTCATTGCAAGGTCTCAGAGCAATTCTTTTTGTTTTGATATTTACTTTTCATACAAGTATGATTGGGAACATTTCAGAATCATTGATATATATTAATTTCTTCAAGGGGGGGGGGCAGAAGCTGTTGCTTTGCTTTTTTGTGCTGTCGGGATTTATTGAGGCACTTCATCAGAGAAATGAAGTGCCAGACATTAAGAATATAACGAGACTTTGTATAGTGAAAGTAAAAAAGTTTTATGGACTTCATGTGTTTTTTCTTCTTGCAGTCACTCCGACAGTAATTATATCAGTGGTAAAGGCTCCGCTTCAAGCAGGAGGAAGAATGATTATAAATCTGCTTCTTCTGCAGAGTTGGTTCCCAGACGAACAAATCTGGCTCAGTTATAATAGCGTGACATGGTTCATATCAACGCTTGCTTTTTTGTTTCTATTTATTATTCCAATGCATTGGATTAGCAATCACCTCGAACAGAAATGGCCAACAGGTAGGTTCTATTGTGGCTTACTGGTGATTATCTGGCTTTTAGATTTCATACTTGCAATATTGTTGTTAAAAAAGAATGTATCAAACATTAAGTACTATCTCTATGCATTTCCGCCATCAAGATTGTTTGACTATGCATCTGGTTTTATATTAGGTCGATTTTTTATATGCCACAAAAATATGAGATTAGTGAAAAAAAGGCAACATTTTTGGAAATCATCTCTGTAAACATAATTATAGGATATTTGCTTATCTTTCCATATATTTCGGACTATTTTTCACGGTCGATAATGTATCTTCCTGGTGCAGCATTGGTAATATATGTATTTGCAATTGGAAAAGGAAAAATTTCCGGATTTTTTAGCAGTCCACTTATGGTTGCTGCCGGAAATAATTCTTTGTATTACATGATGAGCCATCAGGTTGTTATACGTTATTGCTCGTTGATTTACAAAAATTTGTTAAAGTTTAATATTCGTTCCAGTGAATTGATTTGGGTTTTTGTTGCATTTGTGGTGACCTTTGCAAGCAAACCAATCTATGATATGCTGTGCTTCAAACTTAGGCGACTACATTTGGATTGGAAATCTATGAATCATCAGACATAAGAAGAGAGAAATAGAGAACTACAAGAATCGGAAAATTTAGAATTATGCATAAATAATGTATAATTGGCCGATAGTTATGAATGCTTGCATCAGGATCATAAAATTGAGATGAACTGTAAGACAACTAAAATGGAAGAGATGTGATAATATTATGCGTTGCGAAGAACGATTCTACGAAATATATGGAAAAGATCCCGTGGGCATCAGCTTTTGCCCCTATCGGATTTGCCCTATTGGTGCCCATAGTGATCACAACTTAGGAAAGATCACAGGACTTGCGATTGATAAAGGAATCCATATTGCATACAAGCCCAAGATGAATGGTGTTATTGAAATGTGCAGTCTTCAATTCCCGAAACGTGCCCAGTGGCATATCCGGGAGATTGGCGAAAAAACTGGTGACTGGGCGGACTACCTGCGAGGAGCGACTTGGGCGTTGAGCAATCGGTTTCCGTTGACAGTCGGACTCAGTGGCGTCATTGAGGGCTCGTTGCCCATTGGAGGGCTTTCTTCCTCTGCGGCTGTGATCCTGTCTTTTTTGGAGGCGCTATGTCAGGTCAATGGAATCAAGCTGAGTTCTTCAGCGTTGATCAGCATTGCGTTCGAGGCAGAAAAAAAATATGTGGGTGTTAATGTAGGAACCCTGGATCAGAGCTGCGAGGTTCTGAGTAAAAAAGACCACTTGCTGTATCTGGACTGCAAAGATAACAGCTATGAGCTGATTCCCACGAATCCCAATATGAAGCCCTACAAGATTGCGGTATTTTTCAGCGGTTTGGAGCACAGCTTGGCTGGCTCTAAATACAATATGCGAGTGGATGAGTTGCGTTCAGGCATTTACGCCTTGCAGGCTTTTGCGGGTCTTGACTACGGAAAGTTCAATGAAGCTAACGCCCGGGATGTTTCGTATGAGATCTACCAGACCTATAAAGATAAGCTGCCGGTGCAATGGGCAAAACGTTGTGAACATTGGTATACCGAGTTCAAGCGTGTGGAAGCTGGTGCGGAAGCATGGCGGCGAGGCGATTTGGAGGAGTATGGACGCCTGTCCTTTGAATCTGGCTGGAGCAGCATCCACAACTGGGAGTCCGGTGCGCCGGAGCAGATCAAACTCTACGAGATTATGAGGGAGACCGCTGGCATTTACGGTGGGCGCTTCAGTGGTGCTGGCTTTAAGGGGTGCTGTATGGCGTTGATCGATCCCAATAAGGCAGATGACATCCGGGAAGAAGTGGAACGAAAGTATCTCACTGCATTCCCGGAGATGTGTGGTAAGTACAGTTTCCATCTGTGCGAGAGTGCGGACGGCGTAGGGCATAAGACGGAGGACTAATATGAAGTGCTTGATTTTGGCCGCGGGATATGCAACCCGCCTATATCCCTTGACGGAGAACTTTCCCAAACCCTTGCTGAAGGTAGGGGATAAGACCATCTTGGACTGGCTGGTGGATGACATTGACACCGCTGGTTTGGTGGATACCTATGTGGTCATCAGCAATCACAAGTATGCCCATCATTTTGAAAACTGGGCTGCAACCAAAAAGCAGAATATTCAGGTGGTGGACGATGGAACCAGCAGCAATGAGACCCGGCTTGGTGCTGTGTGTGACGTGCAATTTGCCATTGACCAGCTGGGGCTGGACGATGACCTGCTGGTGATCGCCGGCGACAATGTGCTGGATTTCTCTCTTTCCAAATTTGTGGCTTATGCCCAACAGAAGAAAACCTCCTGTATAATGCGCTATTATGAACCAGAGGAAAAGAAGCTCATAAAGTGCGGTGTGGTGGAGCTCGATGATCAGGACAAGATCCTTTCCATGGAAGAAAAACCTGCCCAGCCCAAGAGCCACTGGTGCTGCCCTCCCTTCTATGTGTACACTCGGGCAGATGCCAAAAAGGTCAAAGATGCAATTGCACAGAAGAAGTGTGGTACCGATGCTCCGGGCAGCTTTATTGCATGGCTGTGCACGGTAGCGGATGTGCATGCTATGGAGATGCCGGGCAAGCGGTATGACATTGGCAATCTGGAAAGCTATCAGCAGGTTCAGCAGGAGTATCAGGGAATCAAGGCATAAAAGACAACACAGTGAGATTCTGTGGCTAGAATATAAGTTGAAATTATTAGATTTGAATTGATACTAGAGGGCTTCAGATGATTACTATTGATGAGGCGGAAAAGAAGTGGAGCTGCAGCAAAAATACGGTTTTGTCTTATGTTTATAAAGATACATTACTGGCATGTGTGTAGATGGCGAGACGCTGCTGTTACCCGATATTGAAAAGCCTTATATTCCGCGCAAACGTATCGACGGCAGTTTGGATTATTACAGGGCACTCTTGCGAACATAAAAGACGAGTGTTATACTGAAGCCATCAAAAAATATTGGAGGTGTCCCATATGCCCCGTCCCAAAGGAAGCAAGAACAAGCCCAAGGCCGTAAAAGCAACCGTTGACTTTGCTGCACAGATCGCTGAAAAGCAGTCTGCAAAAGAAGCCGCTTCTGCTGAAATCGCATCCATCACTGCTAATATCGATGTACTGAAAGCAGACCTGAAAACAAAGAAGGCAGCGCTGAAATCTATCGATAAGGAAATCGCCAGAATCGAGGCTAAAAAGATCAAAGCCGAAACCAAAGCTGCCGAATCCGCAAAGAAAGCCGAAGCAGAGGACGTGCTGAAAAAGCTGCTGGCATCTGGTATGACGGCAGATGAGATCCTCGCAAAGCTGAAATAAATATTTTAGAGCCGTGTGGATCAGTCGGAGCATAGAGTTATAGCTTTGGCAGTTCACGCGGTTTTCTTATATAAATGGTAATTGGTGTGACTCGGAACGAATAGAACTGTTCCATATCGAACGAAAAGACTACATTTCCCACACCATGGCTCAAAATCACGTCCGGAGAAATTTCAGTTAATCAGCAGGAACATGTTGGCAATCTAGCTGTCATAGAGCTTCTGAGGAGAGTGTCTGGGAGAGCTGCTGCCCCGGCGGAAGCCCTAGACCCAAGGCGTTTGAACCGTAGAATGCTGTAAAAATATACGTTAGAATCTGAAAAATGCAGGCCATAAGTGAAACGAATCAAATCCTTGCAAATGACGCTGAAACGTGATATAATTTTGGTACGAACAAACCGGTTTTGGTACGACAACGGTATGTTCTGGTACTGTAACTGTTGTTACGAAACTGTGAAGAACTACTTGGAAAAGTGCAAAAATTCAGCGTAGCTGCGACGACACCTATCAGGTTCAGGTCGTGTCCTGGTACGACAACGAGAACTCCTACACCTCTCAGATGGTTCGTACCATTAAGTACTTCGCTGAGAACTGCTGATCGGAGTTTCTCCTGAGCTGAATAAAGCTTGACTGCGCCCTTTCTCTTGTGTGATGCGAGAGAAAGGGCGCTTTTTGCTGACCATTTTGGGCGCGATAAGGCGCTTTCGTAAAATGGTACGATCCATTCGTAATGATCCGACAAAAGCAGTGCTGCATTCGACCTCCATCTATTGCAACCCTTCTCCCGATATGATAAAATGGTAAAAATAAATGGAGACAACGAAACAGTATGATTACGAAACGTGAAAAACTGCAGTATGGATACCTGTTTCTGATTGATCTGCTCTCTCTGGTTCTCAGCATTGGGCTGGCGTGGGGGCTGACCGCAGGTGTTCTGCACAAGATGGGGGACTTCCAGCTGGACGATCTGGTAGAAGCCTGTTTTTTATTGCTGCTGGCCTATATTCTGACTTTTTTTATATTTGATCAGAGCGAGAATATCGTGAACCGCACTCCGATCCGTGAAGTTGAGATTGCGGTGCGGTTCAATTTTTTGCTGACCCTCATTGATGCGGCCTGCCTGGCGCTGACCAAGGCTCCCATGCTGCACTCCCGCTATTTTCTGGTGTTTGTGCCCGTCATCGATGTCTTTGTGATGACGGGCGCTCATGCTGTCCTCAAAAAGATGCTGGTGCGCTCCCGCTATACCAAGGGAATCCAGAGCCTTGTGGGGGTGGTGACCACGCAGGAGAACGCAAGCCCCATTCTGGAAGAACTGAAAAAAGACTGGTCCAAGCGTGTGACCGGCCTTGCCATTCTGGAAGCTGCCCCGGGGCAGCTTCACACTGAGATTGATGGGGTGAAGATCGAGGCGAACTTCGATAATTTCATGGACTGGCTGCGGCAGGCAGCGCTGGATGAAGTGTATCTGGATGTGGCGCAGGAGAGTGAGGAGAACATGCTGCCCTATCTCGAGGAGATGGAGAGCATGGGTCTGACGGTTCATTTCCGCCTGCCGGTGCTGGATCGGATCGAAAAAGCCTGCTGCGATGAGACCAGTGCGGTGCGCATCAGCCGGGAACTGAGCCGCTGTGCGGGCGGCAATGTTGTGACGATGGGCACGGTGGAACTCAAGCTGCGGGATCAGGTGCTGAAGCGGACCATGGATATCGTAGGCGGCATCGTGGGGTGTATCATCAGCATCCCCATCATTGCGTTGGTGGCCATTCCGCTCAAGCTGGAAAGCCCCGGCCCGCTGATCTTCAAGCAGCGCCGGGTGGGCCGGAATGGACGTGTGTTCTACATCCACAAGCTGCGCAGCATGTATGTGGACGCGGAGGCACGCAAAAAGGAGCTAATGGCCCAGAACGAAATGAACGGCCTGATGTTCAAGATGGAGGATGACCCCCGGATCACCCGGGTGGGGCGCTTTATCCGGCGCACCAGCATCGATGAGCTGCCGCAGTTTTTTGACGTTGTGCGGGGCTCCATGAGCCTGGTGGGTACCCGCCCGCCCACGCTGGATGAGTACCGGCAGTACGAGAGCCATCACAAGCGCCGCCTTTCCATGAAGCCGGGAATTACCGGCCTGTGGCAGGTAAGCGGCCGCAGCGATATTGATGATTTTGAAGAAGTGGTCAAGCTGGATGTCCAGTACATCGACAACTGGTCCATCTGGATGGATATCTACCTGCTGTTCAGGACGGTGGGCGTTGTGTTTGACCGGAAAGGGGCAAAATGAATTATATCCTTTTTGGTGGATCTGGTTTTATCGGCACCCATCTCATTCATTTGCTGCTGAAGGAGTGCGTCAGACCCGGCGACGTGATCTACGACCTGGATCTTGTGATGCCCGGGGAAGAGGGCGTGGTGCCGGGCATTGTGGAAAAAGAACGATGGGGTGCAGTATATCCGGCTGGATGTGCGCAAGCCCATCGATTTTGCGTTCGTTCCGACTCCGGAGGACGTGATCTTTGATCTGGCAGCGGTCCACCGCACCCCCGGCCACCCGGAAGAAGCCTATTTTGAAACAAATATCCGGGGTGCGGAAAATGTGACCGCGTTTGCGGAAAAATACGGCATCCGGAAGATCCTGTTCACCAGCTCCATTGCACCCTATGGCGCGTCTGAGGACCTTAAGACGGAGGAGACTCTGCCAACGCCCAACACGCCGTATGGGATCAGCAAGCTGGTGGCAGAAAAGATCCACCAGATCTGGCAGGCCCGTGATCCGGCCCGGGAGCTGACCATCGTGCGGCCGGGCATCGTTTATGGCAAAGGGGAGCATGGAAACATGACCCGCCTGTACAGGGGGCAGAAGAAGGGCTACTTTTTCTATGCCGGCCGGAAGGACACCATCAAGGCGTGCATCTATGTCAAGGAGCTGGTGCGCTTCTTCAAGTACCGGATGCTGGATCATTCTTTCCCCGGAGCAGAGATCTATAACTGTACTTACGAGCCGGCTTATACCATTGAAGAAATCTGCAATGCAATGCAGAGGGCGACCGGCCTGCACCGCCATGTGCCGTTGGTGCCCGCCGGCCTGCTGCTGTTTGCGGCGGGCATTCTGGGACCCATCGGGGGCAAAAAGGTGGGCATCCATCCCGCCCGTGTCCGGAAGCTGATGGTATCCACCAATGTCTGCGGCAGGAAGCTGGCCGCCACTGATTACAAGTTCCACTATACGCTGGAGGAGAGCTTCCGGGACTGGTTCGAGGATTGTGACCGCAAGGAGCTGGTATGACCATGGAGCAGAATGCACAGCCCATCCGTGTGGCCCAGATGATGACGGATATGAACTACGGCGGTGTGGAGATGGTGGTGATGAACTACTACCGCCACATGGACCGTTCCAGAGTTCAGTTTGATTTTTTCGCGCTGGAAGGCTCGACCCTGCCCCAGCGGGAAGAGATCGAACAGCTGGGCGGCCGGGTGTATGTGGTGCCGAAATATACCCACCTGCCGCAGTATGAACGGGAGATCGGGCGGCTGTTCCGTCAGAACGGATACCAGATCGTTCACTCCCACATGAACACCCTGAGCGTGCTTTCCCTCTGGGGGGCAAAGCGTGCAGGGGTGCCCAACCGGATCGCGCATAATCATTCTACGGTGGGCAGGGGAGAAGGAGCAAAAAATGTGATGAAGTACCTGCTCCGTCCCTTTGCCGCAGTGTATCCCACCCGGCTCTGTGCCTGCTCCAGAACGGCAGGCAGCTGGCTTTATGGTGAAAAGCCCTTCCGGGTGTTCAACAATGCCATTGAGCTCGACCGCTTTACTTATGATGCCTCCAAACGGAAAGCCGTCCGGCAGGAGCTTGGCCTGGGGGATGAACTGGTGCTGGGCCATGTCGGACGGTTCTGCTATGCCAAGAATCACGAATTTCTGCTGGATGTAATGGCGGAGGTCTGCAAGCAACGGCCGGATGCCGTTTTACTGCTGATCGGAGAAGGGGAAAGCGAGGCCGCTGCCCGCCGGAAAGCGGAGGCGCTGGGGCTGCAAAGGAATGTCCGCTTTCTGGGCCGACAGAGCGATCCCGCAAAGTTCTATCAGGCCATGGATGCCTTTGTTCTGCCCTCGCGGTATGAGGGGCTTGGGATCGTACTGATCGAAGCACAAGCGGCGGCATTGCCGGTCATCTGTTCCACAGAGGTGCCGCAGGAGGCTCAGGTCCTGCCCGAGATGCAGTACCTGAGCTTGCAGGAAAGCCCGGCAGTCTGGGCGGATGCGGCGATCCGGGCTGCAGAAAATGCCCGGCGGCGGGATACCTCTGTCGAGATGCGGGCAGGCGGCTTTGATATCGTCACCGAGGCGAAGAAGCTGGAGGAGTTTTATTTCGACCTGCTGAAATGAGGAGATAAGATGGACCCTTTGGTAAGCATCATTGTTCCTGTCTATAATGTAAAGCCATATCTGAACCGCTGTGTGGACAGCTTGCTGAGGCAGAGCTATCAGAACACTGAACTGCTGCTGGTGGACGATGGCTCCACCGATGGCAGCGAGGCCCTCTGTGATGAATATGCTGCACAGGATGCCCGGGTGCGGGTGCTTCACAAGAAAAATGGTGGTCTGTCCGATGCCCGCAACGCTGGTGTGGACGCAGCAAAGGGGGAATATCTCTCTTTTGTGGATGGCGATGACTGGGTGTCACCTTATTACATCGGAGGAAACCTTGTCGACCGGCGTCTCGGAGGCAGGCGGGGCGGATTTTCAGCCAGCTGTTTTGAAGAGGTGTTTGAGGGCCAGCCGGTGCAGTCCGTGCCCACAGAGCGTCTGGAAGCATTCGAGATCCTGAGCCGGGAGGAATGCCTGCGCCGCATCCTGTATCAGGAGGGCATGGAGGTGACTACCCCCACCAAGCTCTACAAGCGTGCACTGTTCGAGGGCGTGCGCTACCCGGTGGGCAAGCTCTATGAGGATATCCCGGTCGCCTACGAGGTGACAAAGCGTGCCCATAAGGCGGCACATATCGCAAACCGGGATTACTACTATTTCCAGCGGGGCAGCAGTATCCAGAATATGGCCTTCAACCCCAGAAAGCTGGATAGTGTGCGGCACTGCCATGCACTGATGGAAAACCGTAAAGCGTGATTTCCCCCAGTTGAGCCGTGCGGCAGAATGCCGCTATCTGAGCAATGTCTGCAATATCCTGTTCCAGATTCAGGATAGGCAGCATGAAAAGATTGAAAAGGCCCTCTGGCAGGAAGTGAAAAAATACCGCCGGAACGTTCTGCTGGACCCGCAGTCCCGCAAAAAGGCCCGGCTGGCGGCGGCGCTTTCCTACAGCGGCTATGCCATGACCCGGCGGGTCTATGAAAAAACGCAGTGGCGTGGAAAAAAGTAAGGTGGAGGATCCGGTTGGAGGAAAGAAAACCGCTTGTATCGGTCATTGTGCCGGTCTTAATGTCTATCCGTATCTGCGGGACTGTGTGCAGAGCGTGCAGGCGCAGAGTTACCAGAACTGGGAGCTGATTTTGGTAGATGACGGCTCCACCGATGGCAGCGGGGAACTTTGTGATGAACTGGCTGCGGAGGATGGCCGCATCCGGGTGTTCCATAAGCCCAATGGGGGGCAGTCTGATGCCCGGAATGTCGGGCTGCAACAGACGCAGGGAAAATATTTTTACCTGCTGGACAGCGATGATCTGATCCGCTCCACGGCGCTTGCCCAGTTCGTGGCGCACTGTGAGGCGGATGGTGCTGACGCGGCCCTTACTCCGCTGGAAATGTTCTCGACAGAGCAGCCGGAGGGACGGACGGAAAATCCGCACCAGATCCCAGAGTTGCTGAACCGGGAAGAGACCGTGCGCCGGATGCTGCTGCACCAGGGCATCGGGCATGGAGCAGGCGGCGTTTTCTTCCGGCGGGAGGTTTGGGGAGATCTGCAGTTCCCTGTGGGCATCCTGTACGAGGACTATGCGGTGATGTATCGGGCTATTGCCCGCTGTGCAAAAGTGGAAGTGTTTCCGGAACCGATGTACGATTACCGCATCCATACCGGTTCGACCATGAAGAGCGGCATTGCCGAGAAGAATCTGGTCATTCTGGATGTGGGCGAAGACGTGACCCGCTTTATTGCGGAAACGGTTCCGGTGCTGAAAGCAGAAGCGGAATACCTGCAGCTGGTTACATACCTGAAGACACTGAAAGGCATTCTGGATGGCGGTTTTGCCAGCTATCCGGAGGCTCAGGCACGGATCTGCCGCTTTGTGCAGGAACACCGGGCGCTTGCCCGGCGGCCCTGGGCCAAAAGAGCAGACCGGATCAAGGTGGAAACACTTCTGATCAGCAAGCGGCTGTTTTATGCCGTCTATGGTCTGGGAGAATGGAAAAATAAACACACAGTCGAAAAATAAAATGGAGAAGTTATGCTGATTTATCTGGGGGCTTTTGCGGTTTCTGTGGGCATTGCCGCCTATGGCGAGCACCTGCGGACGAAGAAAAACAACGAGAAGGGCTTTTATCTCTGCCTGGCGCTGGCGGTGCTGGTGATGGCGGTATTGGCAGGCTTGCGGGACCCGTCCATTGGCACGGACAGCGTGGTGTATGAGGGATGGGTGGCGGATGCAAAGCTGCAGGATGGTTTGCTGGCCTGCATCCGGCAGCGGCACAAAACAGAGCCGCTGTTTATGACGCTGGTCTATCTGGCGGCCCATGTTTTTGGCGATGTCCATTGGCTTTACTTTATGGTGGATCTGCTGGCCTGCGGCCTGTTTATGATCGGGCTGGTGCAGTATAAGGAGTATGTCTCCGTGCCCTATGGCTGGCTGGCTTACCTCTGCCTGTATTATGGCGATACCTACAATGCCGAGCGGCAGTCTGTGGCGCTGGGTGTGGCATTTCTGGCGTTCAGCTTTGCGTGGAAGAAAAAGTATCACTGGGCGGTCCTATTGCTGGCGGTCTCCTGCCTGTTCCACAATGCCACCTTTATCTCGTTTGGTGCACTGCTGATCTATATCCTGCTTCAGCATTTCGACAACTGGTGGGTCAAGGGTGGCCTGGCGGCATTTTCGGTCTACCTTGCCTTCTTCAGCAAGGCTGTGGTCAGGCTGGCTCTGAATGTTGACTTTATTGATCGACTTTACGGATATTATTATGATGCCAATGCGGGCGGCTTCACGCTGAATCCCATCATTGTGCGTCTGCCTTTTCTGATCCTGCCCATTGTGCTGTACCGCTGGTATGCCAGAGAGGAAGGGGAGGGCCGCCGCCGCTTTACCCGCTCGGATGCTGATTTCTGGATCGTGATGATCCTGATCGAGATGGCAACGGCCCAGCTGCGCAACATCAATGTGCCGCTCTACCGCATCTGCCTGTATTTTGCGTTCTTCCGTTATCTAGCCATTGGCCGTGTGGTCAAGTGCGTGGAGGATGAGCGTCTGCGCAGGCTGCTGAAGGCTGCCATGTGGGGAATGCTGGTCATCATCTGGATCTATCAGGCGTATATTCAGGGCAACAATGCCATTTGCCCGTACACCTCGGAGATCCTCCACATCGGCAGAGAAACATTCTTCTGAGGGAACGGAACATGGAAACAGAGCTGATCAGTGTCATTGTTCCGGTCTACAATGTGGAACCCTATCTCCGCCGCTGCGTGGACAGCATCCTGCACCAGACCTATCAGGATCTTGAGGTCCTGCTGGTGGACGACGGTTCCACCGATGCCAGCGGAGCCATCTGCGACGAATATGCCGCACAGGAAGAACGCGTAACGGCAGTCCACCAGAAAAACGGGGGACTCTCTGCAGCACGCAACACAGGGCTCGAACGGGCACAGGGAACGAATCTCTGCTTTGTGGACAGTGATGACTTTCTGGACAGCCGGATGCTGGAAACGCTTTGCCGTGACCTGCAGGAACAGGATGCGGATGTTGCTGTGGTGGGCTTCCGGATGTTTGAACGGGAGGAAGAGCTTGCCCCGGCAGAACTCACTGTACCGGTGCAGTGTATGACAGGCCGGGAGGCCATCCGCAGCACCCTTGTTTCGGATGAGCTGGGGGATTTTGCCTGGAACAAGCTCTACAAGCGGGAGCTGTTCCGGGATATCCGCTATCCGCTGGGGCGGATGATGGAAGATCAGGGCACGACATACCGCATTTTTCAGCAGTGCAGCAAGGTCGTATACCGCCCGGTGCCGCTGTATTATTACTATCAGCGCCCGGACAGCATCCTTCACCGCAGGAACATGAAGTTCTACGAGGATAAGCTGGATATGGGCTACCAGAAGTACCGGGCCATCCGGGAAGCGTACCCGGGAATGCCGGAGAATGATGCCGCCATGCTGAGCGTGGTGGAGCACTGCTATCCGTATCTGATGCAGGACACGGAGCGCCGCGCAAAGATGGAGGCCTTTCTGCAGGAGTGTGACCCGGCGGCGGCAAAGCTGCTCTGCACCAGCAGCCAGCGGAAGTATCAGCTGCTCAGATGCAGCCGGAGGCTGTATGCAAAACTGTTCCTGCTGAAAAACGGCCCGGCGGCAAAATAAGGGAGGAAAATTTGTGCTGAACGATACCGTCAGTATCATTGTGCCGATCTATAACAAGGAAAAGTATCTGGAAAAATGTCTGGACAGCATCCTTGGTCAGACCTATCGGGATCTGGAGATCATTCTGGTGGATGATGGGTCAACAGACAACTCCCTTGCCATCTGCCAGCACTATGCAGAAAAAGATCCGCGGATCAAGATATACCACAAGCCAAACGGTGGTGTTTCTTCTGCGCGAAATCTGGGATTGGAAAAAAGTACAGGAAAGTATATTTCATTTGTTGATCCAGATGATTTTATTCATTCGGAATTTATAGAACGACTGGAAATGATGTTGGTGCAATCGGACGCGGAAATTGCATACTGTAAAATGCTGGATGTTTGGGAAGGCAGTGACGTAGAACATATTCCCCAAATTACAGATAAAGTTTGCATATTGGATGCAAGACGGTACGATTGGTTTGCACCAGCAGCGCATAAAGTCGCCTGCGGCGCAGTATACCGAAAAAGCTGTGTGAAGGATATTCGATTTTCTGATGACCTGTATATTGGAGAAGATACTCTGTTCTTAGCAGAATGCATCAAAAAAGCATCTAAGATTGTTCGTTCGGAAAGTGAATTATACTATTACTACCGCAATGATCAGTCGGTAACGCTGTGCGATTATTTTACTGGAAAATTAACAGAAATGATGGCGTGGGAGCGAATTGTTGTATTGTATGCGAATGAATCACTTGTACAGAAGACTGCAAAAGCGGGATATTCACAGGTTTGTCGTGAGTTAGTGGTTAAATATGGAAAGAGTGCACGCTTTATGGAAGAAGGTTATCCGAAAGCAAAAGCAGGGTTTTACAGATGGGCAAAGGAAATGATGCAACAGCAACTTCAGGAAAAGAGATATTTTTACTGGCTTAAAACCATGTATTCGTATTTCTTCTGGGACGCATGGGTAAAGAAAAAACAGGGTGAGTGAAAGTATCTAGTTATGAAGAAATCGCTTACATTAAATGCAATAATGAGTGGAATCAAGACGATTCTACAAATCATCTTTCCACTGATTACATTCCCGTACATATCTAACATTCTACAAGTAAATAATTTGGGCAAAGTGAACTTTGCAAGCTCCGTCTGCGGGTATTTCCTGCTGTTTGCAGGCCTTGGTATCTCCTCCTATGCAGTGCGTGAGGGGTCCCGCTATGTGAACGACCGGGAAAAGCTGTCGGCTTTTGCATCGGAGATGTTCTCCATCAATATGATCTCCACGGCCCTGACCTATGCGGTATTGGCGGTGACGATGCTTTTCTGGACAAAGCTCCATGCCTATACCGACCTGATGCTGGTGCTGAGTTTACAGATCTTCTTTACGACCATCGGTACCGAATGGGTGTTCACGATCTTTGAGGAGTATACCTATATCACAGTTAGAGGTATTATTTTTCAAATAATATCAATTCTGATGATGTTCGCATTTGTTAAAACGCAGGACGATTACTGTATTTACGCAGGAATTACGGTGTTTGCCGCAGCAGGTGCGAATATATTGAACTTCTTTCGAGCTAGGAAATATTGCACGATTCGACTGACAGCAAAAATAGACTGGAAAAAGCATTTAAAACCAATACTTCTGATTTTTGCATCGAGCTTTGCAATTACGATTTATGTAAATTCAGATGTGACGATTCTCGGAGTTTTAACTTCAGACTATCATGTGGGAATTTACACCGTTGCAATGAAGATATATACGATGGTAAAATCGGTTCTGGCATCTATTCTTTTAGTATCTGTTCCGAGGTTGTCTCGTTATGCGGGAATGCAGGATAGGCTGAATTTTGAAAGGCTTTTTAATAAAGTGTTTGGGGCAATGGCATTAACCGTTCTTCCGGCTGTAGTGGGATTGTTTGAACTAAGTCAAGAGGTCGTTCTTTTTATCTCAAGCGAAAGCTATCTGGAAGCAGCTGTGCCACTTCGCATTTTGAGTATAGCACTGGTAGCAAGTTTATTTGGGTGGCTCTATAATACTTGTGTTTTGGTGCCATGGAAAAGAGAAGGTCAATTTTTGGTAGCAACGCTTGTGAGTGCAATTTTAAACGTGGGGCTGAACATCCTGCTCATCCCGCGGTTCCGGGAGAATGCGGCGGCCTTTACCACCCTGCTGGCAGAGCTGTGCTCCATGATGCTCTGTATCCGCTGCTCCAGGGGTCTGGTCACGGTCTCAGCTGACCGGCGCACCGTTGGCTCGGTGCTCTGCGGCTGTGCGGGCATCGTTCTTGTCTGTACCGGGGTCAAGGCACTGGCTCTGCCCAATCTCATCTGCATTCTGGCGGCGGTGCTGGGCTCAGTGGCTGCATACGCGGCCATCCTGCTGGGTATGAAAAATCCGCTGGTGCTGGAATATCTGGAAAAAGTGAAGCAGAAGTTCCGGAAAACATCCTGAATGGACAGGACCCGCTGCGGGGGCGAACACTCCCTGCGGCGGGTCCTTTTCAGAAAAAACGGCGCTTTTTGGTGCGTTCCGGCAAAATCACCACATTTCTTTGCTTCTGCAACAAATGTTTGTTAATAAATTATCCATCTCCCATCCTTGCAATACACACGCTTTTTGTTTATAATAAGGATGTACGGGGAAGTTCGCAGTGCGCGGCCCCCGATGAAGAGCAAAATTCGATTCCGAACGAAAAGAATTTGAGAGGAGTTTGTTACCATGGGTTTAGGTAAGAAAACGATCGACGATCAGAATTACTGCGGCAAGAAGGTCCTTGTCCGCTGCGATTTCAATGTCCCGATGAAGGACGGCGTGATCACCAACGAGAACCGCATCAATGCGGCTCTGCCCACCATCCAGAAGCTGGTCAACGATGGTGCTAAGGTCATCCTGTGCAGCCACCTGGGCAAACCCAAGAACGGCCCCGAGGCAAAGTTCAGCCTGGCACCCGTTGCTGTGGCTCTGAGCGCAAAGCTGGGCAAGACCGTTGTGTTCGCTGATGACGATAACGTTGTGGGCGAGAACGCAAAGGCTGCTGTTGCCGCAATGAACAACGGCGATGTCGTTCTGCTGCAGAACACCCGTTTCCGCAAGGAAGAGACCAAGAACATGCCTGAGTTCAGCCAGGAGCTGGCTTCTCTGGCAGATGCATACGTTGACGATGCATTCGGCAGCTGCCACCGTGCACACTGCTCCACCGCAGGTGTCACCGACTACATCAAGGATACCGCTGTCGGCTACCTGATGGAGAAGGAAATCAAGTACCTGGGCAACGCAGTCAACGATCCCGTCCGTCCCTTCACCGCCATTCTGGGCGGCGCAAAGGTCGCTGATAAGCTGAACGTCATCTCCAACCTGCTGGAGAAGGTCGATACCCTGATCATCGGCGGCGGCATGGCTTACACCTTCGTCAAGGCTCAGGGCTACGAAGTGGGCAAGAGCCTGTGCGACGACACCAAGCTGGACTACTGCAAGGAGATGATGGCCAAGGCTCAGGAGAAGGGCGTGAAGCTGCTGCTGCCCGTTGATGCTGTCTGCATCAAGGACTTCCCCGATCCCATCGACGCTCCTGTTGAGACCACGGTTGTTCCTGTCACTGCGATCCCGGCTGACATGGAAGGCTGCGACATCGGCCCCGAGACCATGAAGCTGTTTGCCGATGCTGTCAAGGCATCCAAGACCGTGGTGTGGAACGGCCCCATGGGCGTGTTCGAGAACCCCACCCTGGCAGCCGGCACTCTGGCTGTTGCCAAGGCTATGGCTGAGAGCGATGCTACCACCGTGATCGGCGGCGGCGACAGCGCAGCAGCTGTGCAGCAGATGGGCCTGGGCGACAAGATGACCCACATCTCTACCGGCGGCGGCGCTTCTCTGGAGTATCTGGAGGGCAAGGAGCTGCCCGGTATCGCTGTGATCCAGAACGCATAAGCATCTGAACCAGCATCACTGAGGTGCGGCGGCATATACGCCGCCGCACTTTTTATTTTGGGTAATAAGATCTCTCAGCCTTGCCGACGTTCGCCAGCCCCCATCCGGGAGGCAGGAGATGTCGTTTATCCTGCCTCTCCTGCCGGGAGAGGCGGCACCGAAGGCGGCGGAGAGATATTTTGATAAGGAGATCGTAAGAATGGATAAGGCAAAGCGTAAGGCAATCATTGCAGGCAACTGGAAGATGAACAAGACCGCCACTGAGGCAGCCAAGCTGGTGGATGAGCTGATCCCCGCCGTCAAGGATGCTTCCTGTGAGGTCGTTATCTGCACCCCCTACACCGATCTGGTCACCGCCGTGGAAAAGACCAAGGGCACCAACATCCATGTGGGTGCTGAGAATGTCCACTTTGAGAAGTCCGGTGCGTTCACCGGCGAGATCAGCGCCGATATGCTGGTGGATCTGGGCGTGGAGTACGTCATCGTCGGCCACTCCGAGCGCCGCCAGTACTTTGCAGAGACCGACCAGACCGTGAACAAGCGCGCTCTGGCTGCCCTGAATGCGGGCCTGAAGGTCATCATCTGCGTGGGCGAGAGCCTGCAGCAGCGCGAGGAGGGCGTGACCGAGGAGCTGGTGCGGATGCAGACCAAGATCGCCCTGCGTAATGTCAATGGCGATTCCGCCAATGATTTCAATGTTGATTCAATCATTATACAATATTATAGATAGTATATTTGTTTCTCAACTTGGAGAAGAAGCTTTAACAGCAGTATCATTGATTTTCCCTTT
>ENA-OPYX01000768-OPYX01000768.1-human-gut-metagenome-genome-assembly--contig:-NODE-768-length-18449-cov-13.134920_pt1 | contig 18449 bp, 15 predicted proteins | sample MGYA00242639_ERZ504486 | MGnify/ENA primary metagenome ERZ504486 (study PRJEB26092, sample SAMD00036296) | human gut metagenome | host: Homo sapiens | study: EMG produced TPA metagenomics assembly of... | reverse complement strand
TTTTTCCGATGTAAACAGCCATTGCTACGAGAACGCTGCGGTCAGCTTTTTCCACCGGCTGCATGGTAAGTGCATCTACCATGGATACATAATCGATCTTTGCCAGAGGTTCTGCTTCGATCACTGCGCGCATTTTTCCAAGGAGCTCTTCTGCCGGAATTCCTGTGCGGATAGCTTCCTGTCCGGCTTTTACTGCTTTTGACAGGCAGAGAGCTGCTTTTCTTTCTTCAGGGCTTAAATATGTATTTCTGGAGGATTTTGCAAGTCCGTCCTCCTCACGGACGATGGGGCAGCCAATGATCTCAATATCAAAATTCAGATCCTGCACCATCTTGCGGATGATAGCCAGCTGCTGTGCGTCTTTCTGTCCGAAATATGCTCTGTCCGGTGCTACGATGTGGAACAGTTTGGACACTACTGTGCATACACCCTTAAAATGAATAGGGCGTGTTTTTCCGCAGAGTGTTTCGGATAAGGTATCTATGCTTACAAATGCGTGGGGATCATGATACATCTCGGAAGGCTCCGGGCAGAAGATCAGGTCTGCTCCCAGGCTTTCGCAGAGTTTGCTGTCACGTTCAAAATCTCTTGGGTATGCTTCCAGGTCTTCGGTCGGTCCGAACTGTGTCGGATTGACGAAATCAGATACTACTACGATGTCGTTCTGCTCTCTGCATTTTTTTATCAGGCTTGCGTGTCCTTCATGGAGAAATCCCATGGTCGGGACAAGTCCTACTGTTTTGCCTTCTTTTTTCCACGCTTTGATCTGTTTTCTTGTTTCTTTTACTGTTTTTGTTACCTGCATTGTTCTCTCCTCTTTCTCAGTCACGGGAACTGGGATTTTTTATAGATTTCGAGATAGCCTCTTTTCTGAATTCACTTTCCTCTTATTTTATAAGGCGTTATGTCCACATTGGACACATACCTAATCTGTAATCTGAGTTTCCTCTATTACGGATTTTTTCAGGCCATATCTTTCAGCAGTCCATGTTTCTCATAATTGGTCACTCTGCTGATCTTGTTTTCTTCATCTACAAATACTACTGCAGGCTTATGTGTACGGGCTTCTTCCTGCTCGTACTGTGCGTAAGCCATGATGATGATCTTGTCACCTGTGCTCACGCATCTTGCTGCTGCTCCGTTCAGGCAGATCATACCGCTTCCGCGTTCTCCGCAAATGGTGTATGTCTCGAAACGGCTGCCGTTGTTCACATCTACGATCTGAACTTTTTCATATTCCAGTATTCCGGCAGCTTCCAGCAGTTCCTCATCCACAGTGATACTTCCCACATAATCCAGTTCTGCCTGGACAACAGTTGCTCTGTGGATCTTTCCTTTTAACATTTCTATTGTCATCTTATATAAGTCCTTTCCTGCAGGGAAGTGCATAAAAAAGCGCCTCAGGGTATACTTCGACCCTGAAACGCTTCTGATTGATTCCCTGTATGCTGAGTCCTGTTTTTTGTACATGAAAAGGTATTCACAGAATTTTCTGCTATAATACTTTCCCTGCCATCAATACAAGCTCTTATCTTTTATAATTTCATATATCCGTCCGTTCCCATTTCCCGGGTTACGGCTGGTTATTTATATAAGATTCCAGTGATTTCAGCCAGAGTATAGTTTTGAGTCCAAATACTATCTCTGTGGGGTATTATGACATTGTGATAGTTATTTGTCAATAACTGAAACCTAATCCGGGTTTTTATTTATGCAAATGCACATCCAGCTGATTATAAGGAATCTCAATTCCATAATAATCAAAGTCTTCTTTGATCCGCTGGTTCAGTCTCCATCTGGTGTCCCAGTAGCGGTCTGTATCTACCCAGACACGGAAGCCCATGATCACAGCACTTTCTGCCAGCTCGTCTACAAATACTACCATCTCTTCGTCTTCTCTTGTGTCCGGATCGTCTGTCAGGATGTCTTCCAGAATCTCCTTGGCTCTCTGGATGTCTGCGTTGTAGGAAATTCCTACTTTGATCTCCAGTCTTCGCTGATCCCTTGCCGTTACGTTGGTGATAGTTGAGTTGGAAAGCGTACCGTTGGGGATCACAATATGCTTGTTGTCAATGGAAAGAAGTGTTGTATAACAGATTTCTACCTTGGATACTGTTCCTTCGCTTCCGTTCTGTCCGTTGACAACAATGTAATCTCCTACCTGGAATGGCTTGAACAGAAGAAGCATCATTCCTCCTGCCAGGTTTGAAAGTCCGCCCTGCAGGGCAAGACCCAAGGTAACGCCGGCAGTTCCAAGAAGTGCTGCCAATGATGATTCCTTCACTCCGAAGCTTGTGGATATGTTAAAAATCAGAAGTATATAAAGCACGATCTTGACCAGGGATGACATAAACTGAGCAACACCTGTGTCCAGTCTGGATTTTGTCAGTGATTTTCTGACAAACTTTACGATCCCTTTAATGACGGTGCTTCCTACCCAGAAAGCCACGATGGCCAGAACAACCTTGATTCCGAATTTGGTAATATCCGGAATATAATTTTCAAACATCTGCTTGTACTGGTTTACCTGATTTCCTACCTCCTGAACGGTTTGTACTGTACTGTCCAAATTAATTTTCCTCCCGTCTGATATAGTCAACCTCTATTGTCCGTATCCTGTAATATAATAATACAGCAGCGATTTTTTCCTGTAAAACCTATTTCTCCGGCTTTATAAGGAATAAGTTATAATCGCTGCTGTAACTGTATCATAATTCTGTTGTATTTCTATCCGGTAATGTAATGCAAAACATTCCCGTCTGCTTCACTCTACTGAATATTTCTTTTTATTTACTGATTCCTTTCATGGAAAGGCTGATCCGCTTCTTCTTCATATCCACACCAAGAACACGCACATCCACAATATCACCAACGCTGACTGCTTCCAGCGGATGTTTGATGAATTTCTCGCTCATCTCTGAAATATGAACCAGTCCGTCCTGATGTACACCGATATCTACAAAAGCTCCGAAATCAATTACATTGCGGACAGTTCCTTTAAGAACCATGCCTTCTTTCAGATCCTTCATATCAAGGACATCTGTGCGGAGGATCGGCTTCGGCATCTCATCACGTGGATCTCTTGCCGGTTTCTCCAGCTCTTTTACGATATCCCGAAGTGTCGGCTCACCGATTTCCAGTTCTTTGGCCAGTTTTCCGTAATCGCGGATCTGTCTGGAAATGCCGGTAAGTTTACGCTCTGCCACGTCTTGTGGTGTATAGCCAAGTTTTTCCAGGAGTTTTTTTGCCGCGTCGTAGCTCTCAGGATGAACACTTGTTGCATCCAAAGGATTTTTGCCCCCCGTGATCCGTGTGAAACCTGCACACTGCTCAAAGGCTTTCGGACCAAGTTTCGCAACTTTGAGAAGTTCCCGTCTTGTCTGGAAGCGGCCGTTCTCCTCACGGTAAGCTACGATATTCTTTGCGATAGCTTTGCTGATTCCGGAAATATATTCCAGAAGGGAAGCAGATGCTGTATTGAGATCTACGCCGACTTTGTTCACGCAGTCCTCAACAACTCCGTTCAGTGCCTCGCCCAGTTTCTTCTGGTTCATGTCATGCTGGTACTGACCGACACCAATGGATTTCGGGTCGATCTTTACAAGCTCTGCCAGCGGGTCCTGGACACGTCTTGCGATAGATGTGGCACTACGCTGTCCCACATCAAAATTCGGGAATTCTTCCGTTGCAAGCTTGCTTGCGGAATATACGGAAGCACCTGCCTCGTTGGTGATCACGTACTGAACTTTTTCCGGGATTTCCTTAAGGAGTTCCACAATGATCTGCTCTGACTCTCTGGATGCGGTTCCGTTTCCTACGGAGATCAGAGTTACGTGATATTTGCTGATGAGTTTTTTGAGGGTTTCCTTGGCTGCACGGATCTTGGTCTCATTGGTAGGCGCTGTCGGATAGATCACAGTGGTATCCAGAACTTTTCCGGTCGGGTCTATCACTGCCAGCTTACATCCTGTACGAAATGCCGGATCCCAGCCAAGAACTACCTGTCCTGCAATTGGAGGCTGCATAAGAAGCTGCTCCAGATTTTTGCCAAATACGTGAATGGCTCCGTCCTCTGCTCTTTCCGTTAATGCACTTCTGATCTCACGCTCAATGGCCGGGCCGATCAGACGCTTGTAGCTGTCCTCCACCACTTCCTTCAGAACCGGGGTTGTATTCGGATTGTCACGGACGATCACCTGTTTCTCAAGATAGCGGATGATATCTTCCTCCGGTGCCACGATCTTCACTGTGAGGAATTTCTCCTTCTCACCACGGTTCAGTGCAAGGACACGATGGCCTGCCAGTTTCTTCACAGGCTCCTCGAAATCATAGTACATTTCGTAAACAGACTGCTCTTTCTCATCTCTTGCAGCAGAACAGATAGTTCCTTTATCCATTGTTTTCTTACGGATATAGATACGGTAGTCTGCCTCATCGGAAATATGCTCTGCGATAATATCTTTGGCTCCATTGATAGCATCTGCCGTTGTTTTAACTTCTTTTTCCTCTGAAAGAAAAGCCTTCGCCTCTTCTTCCAGCGGTTTCTTTGTCATCTGAAGAAGAATGATATCTGCCAGCGGCCCAAGCCCCTTCTCCTTTGCAATAATAGCACGCGTACGGCGTTTCGGACGATATGGGCGGTAAAGATCCTCCACTACTACAAGAGTCTGTGCCGCTTCGATCTGCTTTTTCAGTTCCGGTGTCAGCTTGCCCTGCTCCTCAATACTGCCAAGGACCTGAGCTTTTTTGTCCTCAAGGTTTCTTAAATAGGTAAGTCTCTCATTAAGATTACGAAGCTGTTCATCGTTTAATGTACCGGTTGCTTCTTTACGGTATCTGGAAATAAAAGGAATGGTGCAGCCTTCGTCGATCAGCCTGACTGCTGCTTCTACCTGCCATTTCTCAACGTTCAATTCTCTGGTAATTACCTGAATAATATCCATTTTTATCTTTCTCCCGTTGTTACAGATTTGTCTTGGGCTGCATTCCCCTTTTTACACAGCTTCAGACATTTATTAAAGGTCAATCTGTGCGATCACGTTTTTCAGTGCATTGGCACTTGCATGAAGTTTCTCAGTCTCCTCTTCAGTAAGAGGAACGCGTACGATACTCTTCACACCTTCCGGTCCGATAGATGCCATTGTACTAAGACATACATCCTCAATGCCGTACTCTCCGTGAAGCATAGTTGACACACTGACAATTGTATCAGATGCTGCAAGAAGAAGCGAGCAAAGTCTGCACACAGATACTGCTACTGCATAAAAAGTTGCACCTTTTTTGGCAATAACAGTTGACCCTGAAGTATGAACATACTCCAGAACCTCTTCCTTGTCAAGTGGCGGCATATCTTTCTGATCCTCATGAGCGATCTTATCAAATTCATCCAGAGTTGCACCTGCCACAAATGCTCTTGACCATGGTACAAAAGAAGTATCTCCATGCTCGCCAAATACATAAGCGTGGATATTTTTCTCAGAAACTCCATAATGTCTGGAAAGTCTGCAGCGGAGACGTGCAGTATCCAGAGCTGTACCGGAACCTAAGATCTGGCTCTCCGGAAGTCCGGAAAGCTTCGCAAAAGCGTATGTCATAATATCACACGGATTGCTTACGATAATATAAAGTGCTTTAGGAGCCACTTTTACGATCTCCGGAGTGATGCTCTTCATAATATTAACGTTAGTCTGTGTCAGTTCAATTCGTGTCTGTCCTGGTTTTCTGGCAATACCGGAAGTGATGATTACAATATCTGAGTCCGCAGCATCCGGATAATCTCCCGCCACAATGGAGATCGGTTCACGGAAACTGGTTCCCTGTTCAATATCCATGACCTCTCCTTCTGCCTTCTGCTTGTTGATATCGATCAGTACGATTTCTGAGGCAATGCTCCTCTGTGATAATGTGTAAGCGATGGTTGCTCCTACACTTCCTGCTCCGATGATCGTAATTTTACTACTCATGTTATTCTCCTTTCAGCGTTGTTTGTCATATAAATAACAATTATAAGTACACACACTAAAACATATCATAAAATCAAGATCCGTGCAATAAAATTGTAACTATACTTTTTAAGTTACGCTCCATTAATTCGCGATATTTTTCCAGTTTCTTCGATATATATTCTGACGTTTTTTATATTATTCTGTATATTCTCATGTTATTTTTTTATCGAAATAACCTATCGAGTGGATATTCGCAACCCTGCTGAAAACTTCCCTGATTCGGTTAAAATTTTTTTTAATACGGAAAAACCCCTGAATTCCAGAATATTTTTTTCTGAAATTCAGGGGTTTCTTTTAGTCAATCGGATATTCGCAATCCGCTTTCGCTACTTGCTCATAACCGAATAACTGCTCCGCAGTTTCGGTTAAAATCAGTTTTTCGCCTGGTTTAATGCTTTCTGTGCTGCTCCGATGATTCCCTCTGAGGAGAAGGTTGCGCCGCTGACTGTATCAATTCCGTCTGCTGACTGATTCGCCATGATCTGGGCATAGATAGTTTCCCATGCCGGATCAAAAAATTCCGGCGTATCGTTGTTGGTCTGTGTGATGGACACGATCTGACCTCCGCTGATAGTCACTGTCAGTCTTGTTTTTCCGCCATATCCGAAAGCAGCTGCTTCATATGTTCCGTCTCTGTATAGACCTGCAGGGGTTGGCTCAGGTACTTCGGTCGGCTCCGGCGTTATATTGGGATCATTCGGAACAGGTGTTGTGTTCGGATTATCCGGTGTCGGTGTTACATTTGGATCATCAGGCACTGCCGTTGGTTCCGGTGTGGCAGTTGGCTCAGGCGTTGCTGTCGGTTTCGGTGTGGCAGTTGGTTTCGGAGTTGGCTTCTTCGTTGGAGTCGGGGTCACTTTTTTTCCATATTCTGGATTTTTCGCTTCCTTCAGGGCTTTTTTTACAGCTTCCAGAATTCCCTTTGAAGAATAAGTTGCTCCGCTGACTGTGTCAATATCATCCACGGAATCTGAGCCTACGATCTGCTCTTTCAGAGCACTCCACGCTTTTTCAAAAAACATCGGAGTATCTGTATTCTCCTGTTTTACAGATGTGATCACGTCATTTTTGATAGTAATAGTTACTTTTACATCTCCGCTGTAGCCTTTTGCAGACGCTTTATAGGTTCCGTTCAGGTACTGGCTCGGACTATTCGGATCAGGTTTTTTGGTCGGCTTCGGCTTTTTTGTCGGAGTTGGCGTTGGTGTGGAAGTCGGTGTCGGTGAAGGGGTTGGCTGACTTGTGCTTCCATCTGCTGCTGCCTGGGATAGAGCATTCTGGACTGCCTGGATGATTCCGTTGGAAGAATAGGTTGCTCCGCTGACCGCATCTACATTCGGTGTGTTTCCGGCGATCATTTTGCTGATAACACCTTTCGCTGACGCAAAATACGATCCGGTTTCTCCGGAAGCGTCCAAAATATCAATAGCTGCGATCTTTCCGCCGCTTACTGTCACGCGTACAGTGATCGTACCGCCGAATCCGGTTCCTGATCCTTCGTATGTTCCGTCTTTATAGCCGCCTGCCGGAACATTGGCCACTGGTGTCTGAGTGGAACCCTGTCCTGCTGCGCCGGCATTGCTTTTTGCAGATTCAGATACAGTTCTTTTTCCGGAGCTCTTTTTTGCAGCTGTTTTTTTTGCAGATTTTTTTGAAGTCTTTTTTGAAATACTTTTATTGGATGTGCTTTTCTTATCTGTTGCTGTACCGGTTTCGGAAACTGAATTATCTTCTTCCTCATAGCCAAGATATTTTTCCAGCTCAGAAGCAGACATTACGGTCGTATCTGACTTCTGAAGAGTTTCTGTGTTTTCATCAGAGCCCTGAGCCTTGATACCTGAAAATGCAAGTGCCGCGATCACAGCTGCAGCAGGGATCAGTTTTGGCCAGGGTATCTTCGGGTCATTATTTTCAGATGGCTTTTTTTCTTTCAGATCTTTTTCCATGAATGCTTTCTCCCCTCTTATGCGGCTTCTGCCAGGCATTTATTTCCGTGCCGATAGGCAGACTTCTGCCGCAGATACATAAAATGCTCTGCGGCAGAGGTACTTACCAGGTATTTACTTAACAGTTACCACAAATTTCTTTGTAATGCCGTTGCATTTAACTGTGATTGTTGCTTTACCTTTTTTGATTCCTTTAACAACGCCTTTGCTTGTTACAGTTGCAACTTTCCTGTTGCTGCTTGTGTATGTAACTTTTCCGGCTGGTGCTGCTTTGGATTTGATTGTTGTTGTTTTGCCTTTTTTGATTGTTGCGGAAGATTTTGTAAGGCTGAATGTCGGGTTCTTAACTGTCAGCTTGTATGTTGCTTTCAGTTTTCCGCTTGTTGCTGTGATTGTTACTGTTCCGGCTTTCAAACCTTTTACAGCACCTGTCTTGCTATTTACTGTTGCTACTTTCTTATTGCTGCTTGTGTATTTTACAGAAGAAACGCCTGCCAGTGTTGCTTTTACTGTTGCGGTTTTTCCTTTGTAAACAGTTGCTGTCTTCTTTGCAAATTTAACAGATGGAGCTTTTACTGTTACTTTGTATGTTGCTTTCAGAGTTCCAGCTGTTGCTGTGATTGTTACTGTTCCGGCTTTCAAACCTTTTACAGCACCTGTCTTGCTGTTTACTGTTGCTACTTTTGTATTGCTGGATGTGTATTTAATTGTTGCAGATGGGGTTGCTGTTGCTTTTACTGTTACAGTTTTCCTGTGTATACAGTTGCTGTCTTTTTAGCAAATTTAATTGTAGAAGCTTTTACTGTTACCTTGCATGTAGCTTTTGCATTTCCATAAGAAGCTGTGATTGTTGCTGTTCCGGCTTTCACACCTTTTACAACACCTGTGCTGCTTACTGTTGCTACTTTTGTATTGCTGCTTGTAAATGTTGCTTTTGCATCTTTATCGTTGCTTGTTGCTTTCAGGGTTACAGTCTTTCCTGTGTATACAGCTGCTGTCTTTTTATCCAAAGCTGCAGTTACTTTGACAAGTTCTTTCTCTGCTGCCTGAAGATGTGAAAGTGCTTCGTTAACCTCTGCCTGGCTTGCATCTGTCTTTGCAATAACTTCCTCTGCCTCAGCAAGCTCACCTGCAAAAGATTTCCAGGTTGCAACAGTGTAATCTGCCTGTTTCAGTGCTTTTGCAGTCTCAACCTCAGCTTTGAGATCTGTAAAGTCTGTCGGCTCTACCTGCGGCTCTACAATATTCTCTGTTGTTGCCTGGAATTTATATGTATAATCATTGTATCCAAGTGCGTATACAGTCAGTTTCCAGTAACCTGTTCCGTCTGTTCCTCCCGGAAGTTTGCAACGTGCAGATTTTGTAAGGCCAAGCTGGATTCCCATTTTTTTGTGCATCCAGTTATCTGCTGCAAACTTAGTTCCGTAAGAAGCAAGAGGTTTTGTTGTGTATGTGGAATCATCTCCATAGTAATCCCAGCGTACAGCCTGCATGTTTGCACCAAGATCTCCATAATTTCCGTTGATATCTACACGAAGAAATTCACCATAGCTTCCATCTGCGGTCTTTACTGTCGGCTCAACATCTGTAGCTGTTTTCAGAGCCTGACCTTTGATACCAGATGTTGTTCCATTGGATTTTCTTGCTGTAAATGTAAAACTGTCGCCATTCTTCTCAGCATATTTCAGACCATTGGTATCAGCAGTTACATCAGCTACAAGACCAACATAGGACTGAAGATTCATCTCGCCGTATCCACCGGAAATTGTCTCACCAGCGTTTACAACATTATACTTCTTGCAGAAGTCTGCATAATCTGCAGTTTTAACTGCTACCGGAACATATTTCAGACCATATACTTCATAATGATCCATCTCATATTCTTTTCCGTCTTTTGTGAGAAATCCTCTGTTCCATGTAGCCTCAGAACCATCTGTGAGAACGATAGTCTGATTATCTTTCCAGTAGGAAACAGCAAATTTTGTTCCGTCTGTTGCAATAATAGTTGCCTCTGTCTGATAACTTCCTCTGTGAAGTCCGTGATTAGCAGTTGCTCTTGTTACTGTATCAAAAGCACCTTTATCAGCCTCACCTTTAAGGTCAAGCTCATCACTGGAGCTTGTGTTTCCTGCATTATAAACGCCTTCAGCAGCCCAGTACTCACCCCATGTAAGTCCTGCATATACATACTGATACTCACCTTTCAGCTGGCTCTCATCAGAGAAAGCTTCCTCTGTATCATCGCCTGCTGAAAACTCATCTTCTCCATCGGAAACAGGATCTGCTTCCTCAGCTACAGCATCTTCCTGGATTTCAAGATCATCAGCTGCTTCGTCCTGCTGAATATCCTCTGTCATCTCTTCTGTTGTATCCTCAGCAGCTTCAACCTCTTCTGCGCCAAAGTCCTCGACATCTGCTTCCTGAGCTTCTGCTTCGGAAACGACTGCCGTATCAAAATCTGTTGCCATTACAGCTGTCGGGAAACTTGTTGCTGCCACTGCAAGACTCAGGATGCATGGAGCTGTTTTTTTCAGTAGATTCCACTTCTGCATTACTTATTCCTCCTAAAAATATGAAATATTTATAGAAAACCTTCCATAACAATCCCGCCTCGCCCTGTTTTCGGTCCGGAATCTGATTCCGAAATTTCGGAAATTGTTACAGGCTTTACTATCTCTTTTATTCTGTGATATCCTCCACGCTGTAGATATCCTGAAGAAGGCTGAATCGCTCCTTCATTCCATCGGTGAGGTACACATGATGGTCTTCATCCACAAAAAGTCCGTCTGCGCTGTACTTTTTCAACAATTCGGAGCCTTTTTCCACACCTAATACAAAGCATGCTGTGGAAAGTGCATCTGCTTCCAGTCCTGTGTCACATACAACGGTCACTCCGGTTACTCCGCTTTTTGCCGGATATCCGGTGGACGGATCCATAATGTGATGATATCTCACACCATCTTCGATAAAATATTTCTCATAATCTCCTGATGTGGAAAGAAACTCTGTGCCGTTTAAGGCAACCACTCCAAGATACTCATCGTCATTTTCAGCCCGCGGATCTGTCACTGCCACATTCCAGGAAGAACCGTCCGGTTTGCTTCCGTAAGTCATGACACTGCTTCCGCCAAGATTCATAAGTGCTGCTGTTACATCCTTCTGACTTTCCAGATATTCCAGAACAGAGTCACATCCGATACCTTTTCCGGCTGCGCCAAGATCAAGGGAACATCCTTCATCCATACTGATGTTATTTCCTGCCAGCGAAACTTTTTCGTAGCCGGAATCCTTCAGAACATTCCTGATCTCATCCTCTCCCGGAATCCTCTGATCTTCCCCGCCAATATCCCACAGCCGGATCAGCTTCCCGATCGTCGGATCAAAAGCTCCGTCAGAGTCTCTGGAAATTTTGAGTATCCTCTCCAGATAACCTGAAAGTTCCCCGGAGATCTCCGTATCTTTTCCGTCAGATGCGTTCACCTTATAGATCTGTGAATCCTCATTCGTCCAGGAAAGAAGGTTCGTTTCCACATCCGTCAGCACGGAGGTCAGCTTGCTGTTTATATCGTCTCCTGTGGTATAAAGTGTTTGGGATACCACAGTATCCATGGCAAAATCTGTATCTGTATATGTCTGTATATCTTTATCTGATGCAGCCAGGCACATGGATGGAATCATCATTGTTGTTCCCGTAAATACTGTTGCTGCCAGAAAAGCTTTCTTTTTCAGAGCATGATATTTCATAGATTATTTTTCCTCTGTTGTTCCTATGTGAATGTTTTTTCTGGGGCATGTTGCCGCACAGGCATGACAGCAAAGACATTCGCCGGACATTGCTGTGTCACCGTCAATGTCCAGATGCGCAGGGCATCTTTTTTTGCAAAGTCCGCATTTTGGAGGGCATTTCTCGCGGTTTCTCTTAAAAAGTGCTCCGGGCAGGATCGGCATCAGTGCAAAAACCGCTCCCATCGGGCAGAGAAACTGGCAGAAAAAGCGCTCCTGTGTGCACATTCCCACCATGATCAGAAGCAAAAGGATGATTCCCACCAGATATGTACTGTTTGGAAGCCTTCCGGCTGTAAGCATGGAAAAAACATCCCAGGGGCTGGTTCCTGTAAGCTTTCCGTATACGCCTGTGAGGCAGGAAAGCAGGATCAGGGCCAGTACGATATATTTCACTTTCTGAAGTCTGTGAACCATTTTTTTCAGAAAGGACTGGTTTCTTTTTTTTGCGAAAACATTTCGTCCAGATCCAGGAAAAGCCTTCATACATGACATCGCCAAAAGATCCGAATGCACAGGCATATCCGCAGAAATGTCTTCCGAAAAAACATGTAAAGATCAGAAGTACTGCTGTTACGGTCAGAAAAGAATTCCACTCCACCGGCTGTCCGGCTGCAATGGCGAGAAAAATCGATTTGATTCCTGCAAAGGCTGTGGAAAACAGAGACGGGGCCACTATGAAAAACGCCAGCTGAATCCCTGCACGTATCAGCCTTACATCCCGCTGTCTTTTTTTCATTCGTTTTCCGCCTTTCCAAGTGCTTCATCAACAGCATTCAGGATTCCTGTTGAACTGAAGGTTGCTCCTGATACAGTGTCCACATCTGTGCTCTGTGCACTGATAACGGAATTTATCACGCTTTCTGCCTGTGAAAGATAAGCACTGTCCTCGCCGGGTGCGCTGACTACATTGATGGATGTGATCTCATCACCGGCCAGTGTCACCTCAACCTGGATCGTTCCGCCGTATCCCTCAGCTTCACCTGTGTAGGTACCATCTTTATATACGTAATCAGAATCTGTTGTTATGTCATCTGTGGTATTGTCATCCGCTTCACTGCTGTCTGCTGATGCACTGTCTGTTGTATCGCTGTCTGCCGCAGTATCTGCTGCGGATGCTGTCTGATTCTGAACCCGGCTGGTGTAGATTGTCTCCAGTGCACTTAAAAGCTCACTCTGCTGATTCTGAAGAGTGTCCACTTTATCAGTCAGAGCTGTGATCTCTTTCTCATTCTCCTCAGCCTTCATACTGCTGTTGTAAAAAAGCACAGCCATGATCACCAGAAGAACGGAGATCACTCTCATGTAAAAATTCTGGTTTTTCATCTCTTTTCTCCCTTGTTTTTATTTATAACGTTTCAAGTAAAATAATCCGTCAAGCAAATATCCTTTATTTCAATTACATTATAAAATGACAGATATGGCACTCTCGGAAATGACTATAGATTCCTTAGTTTCGGGGGAGCCCGAAAAGTTATATATTACTTACATATTTAACTTAGTTCTATTTAATCTGACTTTATAAATTAGACGTTTCTAACTTATAGGTAGGTATTATAGCATCTATTTTTTTCCTTGTCCATACTTTTTGTTAGTTCCTTATAACTTTTTTTATTTTGGATTCTATCTGCCTGAATGAATGATTTCAATTTTTCTGGTTATGGAGCGAATAACATTTTTATAGTTAGATATATTTAACTTGTATTTGCCTTTTGAATGGGAGTATGATATTATTTTTACGAATCTATGATAGAAATGGAGATTTATTTTGAAGAAAAAAGAAACGATTTTTATTGCCTCCATACTGGTGATCGCCGGGATTCTGTGGCTTGGTTTCCGGATTTCAGGACAGCGTTCCCATAATACGATCCGCATTACTGTTGATGGAAAAGAATTCGGAACATACTCACTGAGCAAGGATCAGGTGATCCATATCGGAGATACCAATGTCTGTGAGATCAAAGATGGAAAAGTCACCATGATCGAAGCCACCTGCCCGGATCATTACTGTATGAAACAGAAGGCAGTTGACGAACACGGCGGTTCTATTATCTGCCTGCCGAATAAAGTTGTAATAGAAGGAAAGGATTCTGCTGAGCCTTCGGAGTCTGATGATTCACCGAAGATCGATGCAGTGACATAAGATTATGAAACGAAAAACAGCTTATCTTGGATTGTTTGCTGCGGTTGCCATTATATTTGGATATGTAGAATCACTGATCCCCGTCTTCGCCGGAATTCCCGGTGTAAAAATAGGACTGGCTAACCTGGCGGTACTTTTTATACTGGATCGGTATTCCTGGCGGGAAGCTGCACTTGTATCGGTTGTCCGCATACTTGTAATTGGGTTTATGTTTGGAAACCTGTTCAGTATTGTATATAGTCTTGCCGGAGCAGCACTCAGCCTGACTGTGATGAATTTTCTGAAAAAGCATTCGGAGTTCAGCCTGATCGGAATCAGTGTTGCCGGAGGCGTTACCCATAATATCGGGCAGCTGATCGTTGCTATGATCGTGGTCAGCAACACCAGTCTGATGGTGTATGCACCGGCACTGCTTGTTGCAGGTGTGCTCGCCGGGATTGCCATAGGTGTGTTGGTAAAGGAAGTTCTGGGGAGAGTTCCTTTGAATCCTTAGTTTTGTATGTTTTACTTTTTGGATTTATTAGTTTTACTTTGTGAAAGTGGGGAAAACCGTGGGGAGGAAAGGCACTCATAGTTGCGAAGGCCGTTTTTCCTCCCCACACCCCTCCTTTCTGGCCACGCCACTGTGATGCGTTTTGATTAAGGTAAATTTATCGGCTTGATCCTGTATGCTTCTGTTTTGGAAATGACAGGTTGAGCCGATTTTTTTGGACCGTATATTATTAGCCCAATTCTTCATTTCTCAATTGGGACATTTTTTACGTATGGGTACGGAAAAGCGGCCTGCGCGGCAGGCCTGTTTCCTGTTTATTGAATATACAGAGAAAAACTTCCTCTTTCTACATTCAGTTCCAGGAACAGGTCTGCTATGCAGACCGCCTTCTGTCCGGCTGAGGGAGTGATCACTCTGACGGCTCACCCTCACCCTCACCCTCAAAAATCGGCTCAGACTTTCCCTTTCCAACATCGTCGCATACATCACCCCGTCACTATATTCACACATCCGAAACGTACAGCAGCGGCGTGCCCGGAAAGGGGGAGCTCGAGGGGGAAAAGTGGGCTTCGCAACTCCGAACGCCTTTCCCCCTCGTAAACTTGCCCACGCAACAGTGTCCCCCTGAAAGGAAAGTGCAATTCATGCCAGCCGCATCCAGGCCCTCCCGTCGAGAGACATTCATCTACGCCTCGGTTTCATCCAGAAACTGCGGAATCGGTGTTATCGGGGGTATTGGGGGTTCATCGAACTCCCCGGATATATTCCGATAGAAAACCGCCATGCAGGTCTCTATATAAGGTACCAGCCAGATAAGTGCAAGATAAAGTGTAAACATGGAAAAAATGATCCATGGCACAAAGCTGAGCAGCATCTTCAGGTACTCCCATAAATGCCCTTTCATAAGCTTCGCACTGGCTTTCAGAGCCTGTCCACCCTTCATTTCCGGATTATCCGCCAGAATATAATAAGTCATGGCAAACGGCATCGCTATCAGAAGATTCAGCAAAAATCCCAGCAGCGTAAACAGCAGATAATTCACCGCCCAGTTCATCTGAGCATCTGCTGTACTTCCCATATCCGTAGTATACGAAAACCACGCCATAGGAAGTGAAGTCACCAGATTGATCAGTGCCAGCACAAATGATGCCACGATCACATGATCCGGCTGATGACTGAAAAAGTACAGAAGATCACCAAAAGAATATTTTTCCCGACGGGAAATATTCAGATAAATCCTGTAAAGTCCCGCTGAAAAAACACAGATCACCAGTGAAAGGATAAAACTGAATACCTCTCCCCCAATGATTGCATACAGGGAATCTCCCGGAAAAAGTGCTGTAGAAATATAACCGGATACCGCACTCATCGCCGCAACTGCAATACTTCCGATCACAGGAACTGTAAAATTCCCAGCCAGAGTTTCCCTCGCAAGCCTCTTACAGCCCTTCAGATTTTTTCTCATAAAATTCTCTCCTTATCAAAAAACGCAGCAATCCGAGCAGAAAATCCCCGAACTGCTATAGAAGGCGGAGACTTCTTCCAAGCCCCCGCCTTATTATTTCTTACTGCATTCTATGTGTGCAACCATGCTTCGCCAAAACAAATATTCACGTTCTGCTCTGCTACATATTCATGAACTCATCTGTTTTGTATTGCATTTAATCCGCAAGATTAAACGCATCATGTACCGCATTCATCGCACGTACACCATCTTTTTCATTGATAAGAACAGTGACACGGATCTCAGAAGTTGCGATCATGTTGATGTTCACACCCTCATTGTAAAGACTCTCGAACATCTTCGCAGCAACTCCCGGGTTACTCATCATACCAGCTCCCACGATGGAAAGCTTGGCGATATTTTTCTCCGCATGAAGCTCAACATAACCGATACGTGACTGGTTGGCCTCCAGTACACCCATTGCATCATCCAGATCATTCTTGTCAACTGTAAATGAAATATCCTTAGTTCCGGCACGGCCGATAGACTGAAGGATCATATCTACATTTATATTTTTCTTAGCCAGGGTATCAAACAGCTTAAATGCTACTCCTGGTGAATCTTTAAGTCCGATCACAGCAATACGTACTGCATCTGTATCCAGAGCAACACCGCTGATCAGCATTCTCTCCACTGTAACTTCCTCCTTTACCACAGTTCCTTCGCTGTTGTTGAGACTGGAACGTACTACAAGCGGTACGCCATATTTCTTTGCCATCTCTACGGAACGGTTGTGAAGCACACCTGCTCCCAGAGTTGCCAGATCCAGCATCTCATCGTAAGTGATCTCCTTCAGCTTGCGGGCTTTGGGAACTTTACGAGGGTCAGCTGTATAGACTCCATCCACATCTGTATAGATCTCGCAGGCATCTGCATGAAGTGCTGCTGCAAGAGCAACAGCTGTGGTATCGGAACCGCCACGGCCAAGTGTAGTGTAGTCATTATACTTGTCTATACCCTGAAAACCTGTAACAACAACGATCCTGCGGTTATCCAGTTCTCTGCGGATACGTGCAGCATCGATCTTTTTCAGGCGTGCACTGCCATGGGCACTTGTTGTATGCATAGCCACCTGAAAAGCATTCAGAGAAACAGCCGGTACTCCCATGCTGTCCATAGCCATAGCCATAAGTGCTACTGACATCTGCTCTCCGATAGTAAAAAGCATATCCATCTCACGTTTCGGAGGTTTCTCATTAATGTCTCTCGCCATGGTGATAAGCTCATCAGTATATTTACCCATTGCTGAAAGCACAACCACCACGTCGTTTCCTTTTTTGTAATCTTCGATACATCTTTTGGCCACATTGAAAATTCTCTCTTTGTTAGCCACAGATGTACCGCCGAATTTCTTTACGATTAACATGTTCTTTTCTTCCCCTTCGGCATCAGTCCTTCACACGGATCATCGCCAGTACTTTTCCGTCAAGCTTGCTGATCTTCTCTTTGTAATCAGCCTGCTTCATCTTCGGTGTGATAAATCCGAACTCCTCCGGAAGATTATCCGGCTCGATAGTCTGTACATCACCGAAAGCTTTCTCCACTTCATCCATAGTTGTATCGGACACACGTACAAAGAAACGTCCCTCAACATCATCCAGATCCATAAGTTCCAGATCACGGCTGCTCCAGTTTGTCATGATATTTCTGTGAAGATGTTTTGCCTCATCTACAACATCGGCTACCACTGCGCTTGCAGTCGGGAGTTTACCTGCTCCACTTCCGTAGAACATGGCATCTCCAAGAACATTTCCATGCACAAATACTGCATTGAACACATCATTTACGCTGTAAAGCGGGCTCTCCTGGCCCACCAGGAACGGAGCTACCATTGCATAGAAAGCATCTCCGATTCTGCGGCTTGTTGCAAGAAGTTTAATGGTCATGCCAAGCTCTTTCGCATATTCCATATCTGCCGGTGTGATCTTTGTGATTCCTTCTGTATAAATATTCTCGTAATTCAGGAATTTTCCATATGCAAGTGAAGAAAGAATCGCGATCTTACGGCATGCATCGGCACCTTCTACATCTGCTGTCGGGTCTGCTTCTGCATAGCCTTTCGCCTGTGCTTCTTTCAGAACTGTATCAAAATCACAGTTCTCTGTACTCATTTTATAAAGCATATAGTTGGTGGTTCCGTTAAGGATACCTGTGATCTCATCGATCTCATCTGCTGTCAGTGAAGAATTCAGCGCACGAATGATCGGGATTCCACCACCACAGCTTGCCTCAAAAAGGAAATTAATACCTTTCGCCTTGGCGATCTCCATAAGCTCGGAACCATGTTTGGCCACCAGAGCCTTATTGGATGTACTTACGCTCTTTCCGGCCTCCAGTGCTCTTTTTACAAAGGTATATGCAGGCTCGATTCCACCCATAACTTCAACGACAATGTCTACCTCCGGATCGTTTACGATCACTTCGTAATCATGAACCAGAACTTTCTCCACCGGATCTCCCGGGAAATCTCTTAAGTCCAGCACGTATTTAATATTGATCTCATCTCCGGCTCTCTTGTTAATGCTCTCATGATTGGTGTTGATAACTTCAACAACTCCGCTTCCTACTGTACCGT
>ENA-OPYX01000764-OPYX01000764.1-human-gut-metagenome-genome-assembly--contig:-NODE-764-length-18506-cov-3.099842_pt1 | contig 18506 bp, 21 predicted proteins | sample MGYA00242639_ERZ504486 | MGnify/ENA primary metagenome ERZ504486 (study PRJEB26092, sample SAMD00036296) | human gut metagenome | host: Homo sapiens | study: EMG produced TPA metagenomics assembly of... | reverse complement strand
AGCGTTGGTACGGCGAATATAACGGTTGAAACGACTAACGGAAAGAAACAGACGTTTACTGTCAACGTAACCGAATCGGACGCAAAAGACCCATTCAATTTGAATGATGAAGTTTCTGATTTGGATACGGAGGGAACTGTAACATACACGTCATATGACATATCATTCCCACAGATTATAAGAATACAGATGGGCTTGAACCCACCGCCGAAAATTTGGAGAAACGGCGGAATGTCATATGCGACAGAGTCCGAAACAGCGGAATATATGAATCCGAACAGTTTCTATACGGACGCATATAAATATCAGTTCCTTGACCTTTCAAAACCGAATAATGTCAGCGAAGAAACGCTTAATAATTATCTTGCCGATAAGGGGGTAATGAAAGGAATGGGAGCGGCATTCATCGAGGCGGCTAAAGAATATAACGTCAGCGAAGTTTACCTTGTTGCACATGCTTGCCTTGAGTCCGGAAACGGTACTTCACAGCTTGCAACCGGTGTTGAGGTCAACGGCACAACCGTTTATAACTTGTTCGGTATCGGTGCATATGACGCAAACCCTGTCGGAAACGGTTCACAGAGAGCATACAGTCAAGGCTGGACGAGTGTAGAGGCGGCTATTAGGGCGGTGCAAAGTGGATAAGCGAAAACTATGTGAACAGTTCGGATGGCAGACAGAACACACTTTATAAAATGCTTTGGAACCCTGAAAATCCGGGTACTCACCAATATGCAACGGATATTGGCTGGGCGGTTAAGCAGGCGGTAAGCATTGAAAAGATATTCTCGTCATTCACAGACGCGACATTATCATTTGACGTACCTGTTTACAGCGGACAAATTCCGCCTACTGTAACTATGGACTGATAAAAAGACAGATGAAATTTAAAACGTTTCATCTGTCTTTTTTTTGTCAGAAAAAATATGTTTGACAAGTTGAATTTTAGTGTATATATTATATACAGGGAGTTGAAACATGGATGATAAAAAATTGATGTTAAAAAGTATATCAATCAAAAAGGCGGCGTTTATCAATGCTGCCGCAAATTACAGCTGTGTATATTGCAGCTTGGTTTCAGTGCTGTTTTGGCGCGAATACTTTTGACCGGAGGATTACGGGGGTAATCGGTGTAATGACCGTTTTTACCACGTTTTTTTTCGGTGCTTGCGAATATGGGGATAGGCACTGCCGTTATTCAGAATAAGGAGCTTAGCGACTATGATGTGTCGAATATATTCACTTTTAATTTATATGTTGCGTATGGGCTTTCAATAATTTTTGCGATTTTTTCTGTGCCGTTGTCTAAATTTTACGGCAACAGCGTGTACATACCGATAGGGTGCTTGCTTTCGGTGTCTTTGTTTTTTTCGACAATGAATATGGTGCCGAACGCACTTTTAATGAAAGAAAAAAAGTTCGTGCGTATCGGACTTCGTATGATTACCACAACTGTTGTAAGCAGCGGTATAGCGATTGTATTGGCAAAACTCGGACTGAAATATTACGCACTTGCCGCACAGTCTATTATACAGGTTATGGTCAATTTTATATGGAATTACAGCAGTACAAGGATAAAACTTAGAATTAAATGTGATTTCGGCAGTGTGAAGAAGATTTTTTCGTTTTCGTCATATCAGTTTGCGTTTAACGTGTTTAATTACTTTGCAAGAAATGCCGATAATTTGCTTGTGGCGAAGTTTATGGGCGATACACAGCTTGGATATTACGACAAGGCATATAAACTTGCACTTTATCCCGAACAAAATTTGACGCACGTCATAACACCTGTTATACACCCGATTTTGTCGGAGTATCAGGACGATAAGGCGTATATATATGAGAATTATATGAAGATTGTCAAGATACTTTCATTGCTCGGATTGTTTGTCGGTGCGTATATGTATTTTGCGTCATATGAGATTATTTGTATGATGTTCGGTGAGCATTGGGCGGCGGCAATTCCTTGCCTTGCGATGCTTAGTCTTTCGGTTTGGGCACAGGTGGTAAATTCAAGCTCCGGTGCGATATTCCAAAGCCTTGGCAACACGAAAAATCTTTTTATAACGGGCGTTTTGTCTTCGTCGACTACTCTGATAGGTATTGTACTCGGAATAGTGTTCGGCGATATTAGCACAGTCGCAAGAAATGCAATGATTTCATATAATATTAATTTTATGATTTCATATTTTATGCTTATAAAAATGACGTTTGGATTTAGCTTTTTGAAATTTCTGAAAAGTTTTATTCCGGACGTGTGTATTGCGGTTATGGTTTGCATAGCGGGATTTTTGACGCGTTACGCTACTATTGACGCAACAAATATCGTCGGTATAACAATAAATGCCGTTATTAAATTGGCAATTATGGGCGGTGTGTATGTAATCGGATTGATTTTGTTCAGACAGTATAAATATTTTATTGAGATTATTCATATAAAAAAATACCGAAAATAAAAAAGAGCCTTTAGTACAACTTTTTTTGTTTGCAAGTTGGCAACAAAATGTGCTATACTGATTAGAAACAATAATTGAGGGATAAAAATGGATATAAAGGTAATAGACAAAGAATTTGCGGTATGCAAGATAAATGATGTTACGGAAGTGAACTTTAATGACGAGTTTTGCTTTGTCGGCAAGACTGATGAGGAATTATCGCTTGTATGCTCAAGCGAGTTTGTTCCGAAAAATACGATTGTATGTGACAGCGGTTGGAGAGCGTTCAGAATCGAGGGTATACTTGATTTTTACTCACGGGAATACTTGCGAGAGCTGCGGACATTTTAGCAAATGCAAAAATACCGATTTTTGCGGTATCAACGTACAACACTGATTATATACTTATAAAGAACGAATTTTTTCAAAAGGCACTTGACGTATTGAAAGAGAATAATTATGTTATAAAGGTTGGGTGACATAGATGACAAAACTACTTATAAAAAGATTTATAAAAGACTATGAAAACACACAAAATTCCGATGTGCGTACGGCATACGGTAAATTTTCAAGCATAGTCGGAATAGTGTGCAATGCGATACTGTTCATAAGCAAACTGATTGTCGGAACACTGTCGGCGTCTGTTTCTATCACTGCCGATGCGGTAAACAACCTATCCGATGCATCATCAAGCATAATCAGTCTGCTTGGTTTTAAACTTGCAAGCCGTCCGGCAGATGAAGAACACCCTTACGGTCACGGGCGGTATGAATATCTGTCGGGACTTATGGTTGCCGTACTTATTATGGTAATCGGCGTTGAACTGTTCAAAAGCAGTTTGGATAAGGTACTTCATCCGTCAGCGGTTGAATTCAGTTGGGTTACTGTCGGTGTGCTTGCGTTTTCGATTTTGCTTAAAACGTGGATGGCATTGTTTAATACGAAAACAGGTAAAATGATTAACTCAAACACGCTTATAGCAACGGCGGCAGACAGCCGTAATGATGTTATAACGACAGGCGCAGTGTTGGTTGCGGCGATATTATCGCATTTTGTCGGCTTTGAGCTTGACGGCTGGATGGGTCTTGGTGTGGCGGTATTTATTTTGTACAGCGGTTTCGGACTTGTAAAAGACACGCTTGACCCTATGCTCGGAAAAGCACCGGAGAACGAACAGGTTGAAGAAATTCGTCAAAAGATTTTAAGCTATCCCGGTGTTTTGGGTACTCACGACTTAATGGTACACGACTACGGACCCGGCAGACAGTTTGCAAGTGTGCATGTTGAAATGGCGGCGGAAGGTGATGCTATGAAAAATCATGACGTCATAGATAATATTGAGCGTGATTTTATGAATGATGAAGGACTTCATATGATTGTGCATTTTGACCCGATTTCGACAAAGGACAATACAGTGAACGAACTTAGAATTTGGATTGGTGAAAAGGTAAAAGAGATTGACGAACGTCTGACAATTCATGACTTGCGTATAGTGTATGGTATTACGCACACAAACGTAATATTTGACTGCGTTGTTCCGCATAATATGGATATGACCGACAAGGAAGTCAAGAAAGCGATAAATGATATGGTAAAGAAAAAATATCCTACATATTATTGTGTAATCACGATTGATAAAAGCTATGCGGCAATGCCACACTGAGAAAGGAATATATAATGGACAAATTAAATTGGGCGGTGCTTGGTACGGGAGTTGTGGCAAATCAGATGGCGCAGGCAATGCAAGACGTTGGACACAAACTTTACGCTGTAGGCAACAGAACGCACAGCAAAGCCGTTGATTTTGCTGATAAGTACGGCATTGAAAAGGTGTATGACGATTTGAACGATATGTTTTATGACGACAATGTGGACGTTATTTATATAACGTCACCGCATAACACACATATTGATTTTATTATGAAAGCACTTGAAAACGGAAAGCATATTTTGTGTGAAAAGTCGATAACATTAAACAGCGTTGAATTGGAAAAGGCTTTAAAAAAGGCTGACGAGAAAAATCTTGTACTTGCCGAGGCAATGACGATTTATCATATGCCGCTATACAAAAAACTTATGAAACTTGTTGCGGACGGCGAAATCGGTGACGTGAGTATGATACAGGCGAATTTCGGAAGTTACAAGGACTATGATATGAAAAACAGATTTTTTAATATGAATTTGGCAGGCGGAGCAATGCTTGATATTGGTGTTTACGCAATTTCGCTTGCAAGATGTTTTTTGAAGTCAAAGCCCGACAATGTAATTTCAACGGTAAAATTTGCACCGAGCGGTGTTGATGAAATGTCGGGAATTGTTATGACAAACAAAGAGGGACAAATGACGGTTATTTCATTGTCGCTTCATACAAAACAACCGAAAAGATGTGTTATATGTGGTGATAAGGGATATATCGAGATTATGGAATATCCGAGAGCGTGTAAGGCGACGATTGTCTGCACCGAAACAGGTGAGCGAAAAGAAATCTGTGAGGGTGAAACCGAAAGAGCGTTGCAGTATGAAATGGAGGATATGGAGGAGGAGATTTCAAAGCGAAGCGGTTGTATGCTTAGGGAATATACAAAAGACGTTATGGAAATTATGACCGATATTCGTAATGAGTGGGGACTGAAATATCCTGAAGAACAATAAAAAACACAGTAAACAATTAAGGTTTACTGCGTCAGCGTATAGATAAAAGTGTACAGGCAAGCCGTATATCGAAGATAGGCTTGCCTGTCATTTTTTTATAGCTGTAAATTATAATAAAAATAATATTATGCACGTTTCGGATAATTTGCTGACATTCCGGCACAGTGAACGATTAATCATTTACTGAGTTTTTGCTATTCAAAATATTTACGGTCAAGACTTCTGTATTGTATTGCCTCAGCTATGTGTTCACTTTTTATGTTTTCCGAGCCTTCAAGGTCGGCAATGGTGCGAGCGACTTTCAAAATACGGCTGTGTGCTCTTGCACTCAAACCGAGATTGTCGAATGCGGCACGTAAAATTGCATTTTCTTCTTCGCCGAGCGGACAGAATTTTTTAAGCATACCTGCGTCAAGCTGTGAATTTGAGTAGATATTGTAATCTTTGTATCTTTCAAGTTGCAGTTTGCGTGTTTTGTCTACGCGTTTTTTTATTTCGGCACTTGTTTCACTGTTTTCGGCCGAGCTTAAATCTTCATAATCAACATTCGATACTTCAACTTGAATGTCAATTCTGTCAAGCAACGGACCTGATATTCGACTGCGGTAACGATTAACCTGTGTCGGAGTACAGGTACATTGTCTGCGACTGTCACCGAAATAACCGCATTTGCAAGGGTTCATACTTGCTATAAGCATAATGTTGCAAGGGTAGGTGAGAGTTGCGTTTACTCTTGAAATTGTGACGTTTCCGTCCTCTAACGGCTGACGCAAAACTTCAAGCGAATCACGTCTGAATTCAGGTAATTCATCAAGGAAAAGTATGCCGTTGTGTGCGAGGGAAAGCTCACCCGGTTTTGGAGTTGAACCTCCACCCGACAAACCTGCAGATGAAATCGTGTGGTGCGGACTTCTGAAAGGTCTGTTTAAAATAAGCGGTTGGTCTTTCGGTAAAAGTCCGGCGATTGAATGTATTTTTGTGACTTCCAAAGCTTCGTCAAACGAAAGGTCTGGAAGTATGCTCGGCATACGTTGTGCAAGCATTGTTTTACCTGTTCCGGGACTGCCTATAAGAAGTACGTTGTGATTGCCGGCGGCGGCAATTTCAAGCGCACGCTTGACGTTCTCCTGACCTTTTACGTCGCAAAAATCAAGTACATTTGAAGCGCTTGACGCAAAATAATTGGTAAGGTCAATTTTATGTACATTAATTTTCTGTATGTCACAAAAATGGTCGCATAACGCTTTCAAAGATGATACGGGATATATGTTTACACCTTCAATGACTGCTGCCTCGTCCGCGTTTTCGGTTGGTACAAACATATCGGTAAAACCGCTTTTGTACGCCGAAATAACCATAGGAAGTATGCCGTTTATCGGTTGTACGGTGCCGTCAAGCGAAAGTTCGCCGAAAAACGCACATTTGCTTAAGTCCGGTGCATAAATCTGCTCCGTGGCGCATATAATAGAAAGTGCCATAGGTAAATCGTATCCCGAACCCTCTTTACGCTTGGAGGCAGGGGCAAGGTTTATGACAATGTGCTTTGCGGGAAAACGAAAGCCTGTGTTTTTTATGGCAGAACGTATGCGTTCTTTTGCCTCTTTAACGGCGGCGTCGGGTAAGCCTACTATATCAAATGCGGGTAAACCGTTTGAAATATCCGTTTCTACGCATACGGAAAATCCGTCTATACCCGAAAGTCCGCAGGAACATATGTGTGAAAGCATTTATATCACCTCAAGTAGTTGATTTTCTTCGTCTGAATACCATCAGTTTCATTGCTGCAAACGTAAGCGGTGTGCCGAGTATCGCCGCACAAATGTATGCAAGCGTTGAATTTAAGTTTAAAGCCGTAAAAATGAATACCATTAGGTATTGAAATATGAAATTCGGTATATAGCTTATCGGAAATTTGAGAAACTTTTTAAGTGTCGGTCGTTGGTGAAACGTAAAGTGACAGTTTAAAAAGAATGATGTTATTATGCTGACTATATATCCGAATATAAAGTTGGAACGTGAGTGTTCGGCGATTAATCGCAGTGGGTTGTCCGGTGCAAGAAACGCATTGTGAAGAATGTCAAGTAATGTGGCTGTGCCGACCGATACGGCAGTGTTCACAATGCCCAAAAGCATAAATATAACAAATTGCACCGTCATAAAAGGACGTATTACACGCATCATATTCGGCGAAACACGTTCTTCAAGACGTACACGCAAATTTGAAAGAAAACGCTCCAAATTAATCATCTCTCCTTTGAAATAATACTTACATTATATACTAAATCACGGATAAAAACAATAGTATTGAGGTTTAAAAAATAAAAATGTAAAAATTATAAAAAAACACTTGACAAATAAGTTAGGGTGTGCTATACTATTATAGCACTCTGAGAGAGGCACTAAGTTAAATATCGCGGGGTAGAGCAGTTGGTAGCTCGTCGGGCTCATAACCCGAAGGTCGCTGGTTCAAGTCCAGTCTCCGCAACCATTTGTATGTACACCCACATCAATGAAATATTGATGTGGGTGTATTTTTTATTTTAAATATTATGCGTAATCAAAAAAACACTGTGACAAAGCACAGTGTTTTTTTTATCATACAGTCTTAGGTTGGGGAACAGTTGACTGGTTTTGACGATTTAAAATCGGTATAATTCTTTTGGCGACAAGTGCTGCAAGGATTGCAAGGGCGATATTACCCGGAGCGACAAGCACGAAACACGACATAACTGTTTTACCGATACTGACAGGTGCATTAATAACAAAGTTACATATAATATAGAAATAAATCGCACCCAAAACGTATACGAATGCCATACCGGCAAAGCTTGCACCGAGTATTCTCAAGAATGACGGATTTTGTTTCTTTTCGATAATAAGTCCTGTTACGAATGCTCCTATAATGAAGGCTACCAAAAAGCCGAAACTTGGTTTTAGCACATAGCTGAAACCTCCGCCTTGTGTAAACACAGGTATTCCGATAAGTCCCATAAGCACGTATACCGCAACGCTTATTGCGCCCTTTTTAGAACCGAGCAAAAGACCTGCCAATGTTGTAAATGTTATTTGCAAAGTAAAAGGCACAAGCGGAACCGGAATTCTTATAAACGCTCCGATTGCCGAAAGTGCGGTGAACAATGCACACAAAATTAAATCTCTTGTTGTAAATTTCTTCTTCATTTGAAAATTTCCTTTCTAACTTAAAAACTGAGATAATTATATATTATAAAAGTTTAATTGTCAACCTAAAAATTAAACAAAGGTTTACAATTATCTTATTTACTTTTTGGTAAATAAATGCTATAATAAAAATATTAAGATAATTCAAAGTGACAGAGGTGGCTTTATGTATACAAAAGAATATTTCAGACAACAGTTATCGGATATAATATCGCCTATAGAAAAGTATTACAACGGCGGAAAGGTACAGTATGCAAGACACAGTGCGTGGTACGAAAATCTTTCGGCGGACGTTGAGGCTTTTGCACGTCCGCTATGGGGACTTGTGCCGTTTTGGGCAGGCGGCGGTGAAAATGAAACGTTTGAAAAGTTATATATAACCGGTATAACAAGCGGTGCGGATAAAAAAAATGACGGGTACTGGGGCGATTGCCACGATAAAGACCAACGTTTTGTTGAAATGGCTGCATTTGCATACGGTCTGATTTTTGCACCGGAAAAGGTATGGGAGCCGCTTAAATCCACTGCGAAAAACAACTTTGAAAAATGGCTTTATTCTATAAATGACAAGGAAGTTTGCGACAGCAACTGGACATTTTTCAGAGTGCTTGTCAACGTTGCTTTGAAAAAGGTCGGCAGAAAATACAGTCAAGAACAGTTGGACAAAGATATTGCAAGGATAGATGAATTCTATCTTGGCAACGGCTGGTACATAGACGGACTGCATGGACAAAAGGATTATTACATTGGTTTTGCATTCCATTTTTACGGATTGATTTATGCCGTTGCAATGGAGGACGACGACAAGGAGCGTTCCGATATATACAAGGAACGTGCAACGGAATTTGCAAAAACGTTCATATATTGGTTTGACGAGGACGGCGAGGCACTTCCTTACGGTCGTTCACTCACATATCGTTTTGCACAAGCGGCATTTTGGGGCGCTTGCATTTTGGCGGGTATAAGACCGTTTTCGCTTGGTGTTATGAAAGGCATATTAATAAGAAACATTGAAAATTGGCTTTCAAAAAATATATTCGATACAAGCGGAATTTTATCTGTCGGATACGATTATTCAAATCTTCTTATGGCAGAGCATTATAATGCACACGGCTCACCTTATTGGGGACTTAAAGCATATATATTCCTTATGTTGTCTAATGACCATGAATTTTGGTCTTGCGATATTGAAGAAATGCCTAAACTTGACGAACTTAAACTTATAAAAGAGGCAGATATGCTTGTATCAAGACGAAACGGCAAGAGTGTTGCATATCCGGCAGGAACAATTACCGATTTTGCGTGCGGTCAGATTGTGCCGAAATATTTGAAATTTGCATACAGCGCTCATTTTGGATTTAATGTTATGAGAAGTAATGTAAGCATTGATGAGGCGGCTTGCGACAGTATGCTTACGTTTGTTGTTGACGGCGCGGTGTTGGTACGCAGACATTTGAAGTCATACAATGTCGAAAATGACAGAGTTTTAATAGAATGGTCGCCGTTTAAGGGGATTGATGTTAAAACCGTTATAACTCCTACATTGTTCGGTCATACGAGAAGTCACGAAATTAATTCGGAATATGATTGTGTTGCGTATGACGCAGGTTTTGCAGTTGCATCAAGAGATAAGGACAACATTAAAACAAAGGATTCGTTTATTGCACAAGCGAGGAATGATTTTTCAATTCTGTGAAGTCCTTACGGAAACAGGCGGTGAGGGCTGTATAATCGAATCATCACCGAACACAAATATCAGATATTCAAAAACGGTTATACCGGCAATGAAATATGAAATACATAAGGGCAAAAACGAAATAAAAACACTTATAAGAGATCACTTGGAGGGATAATATGATACCGAACGATCCTGCTATATTGCTTAGCTTTGTCAACACAAAACTTCGTGATTTTTATTCAAATCTGACGATATGTGTGACGATATGGAGCTTGAAAGAAAAACTATTGAGGATAAACTGTCACTGATTGGGTACAAATACAGTGAAGAAAGAAATCAGTTTATATAAAGGAGCAGAAATGACGGAAACAGAGATAAAAAGTATGATAGACAAAGACCTGTATGAGAGTATTTTAAACGCTTTTACATGGGAAAAGGTCAGAGAACAGACGAATTATTATTATACCGATAAAGCGGGTATACTTAGAGAAAAACGTATAATGGTAAGAATAAGAGTTGTAGGTGAAGTGGCGAAAATACAGGTGAAACTTCACAAAAACGAAAACAGTCCTTTGCAGATTTGCGAAGAAAATGAATTTGAAACGGAAGAAGTACCTGATATTATAATGCCGAACTTGCAAAAGAGATAACAGGCGAGGATGATGGGCGAGCTTTATAAAATGGGCTGTGCCGTAACGATAAGAAACAGCCTTGTGCATAACGGATCGGAATTGTGCCTTGATAAAACGACATATTTCGATAAAACGGATTATGAAGTTGAAGTCGAATATGAAGAAAAAAATCAGTGCGGATTTACTTATGAAACTAACTTCTCTCGGAGTGAGATTTAACGAAAAATGCGTCGGAAAGTTTTCACGCTTTCTTGCAGAGTATGAAAATCAGGAGTGATACAGATGGATTATAAACGTGTAAAAAGCGGTCTTGAAAAAGGGCTTGTATGGCTGGCATTGATTTTGACTGCTGTAATATTGGTTCAATGCGTTATGAATATAGTGCTTATTGTTTCAAACCGTCAGACAAAAGCTATGTTTGATGAGGCTTTGCAGGGACAGCTCACTATGCAGGAGGAAATCAATTCTTTGAAAGGCATTGATAACGGTAATACGGAAAATACAGATAATGCGGAAAATTCAGAAAATACAGCTGATTTTGAAAACAGTGCAGAAGAAAACGGAAATCAATAAATGTGGGGTAAAAATTTATGAGAGCAGTGTCACTGACAAACAGAGGCGGTCGTAAAAACAATGAAGATTATGTAGGTTACGCAAATTCAGATAAGTTGTGGTGCTTTGTCGTGTGCGACGGATTGGGCGGACAGAGCTTCGGCGAGGTTGCGTCGGAGATTGTGTGTGAAACGGTTTGTAAATCGTTTGAAAAAGCACCTGAACTTTCGGGTAAGGCGTTATACAGATATATCGAAAAAGCAGCGTCTGTTTTGGGTGAGGAACGAGAATGCACAAAATCGAATATGTCTAGTACGATTGTTGCATTGGTAACTGACGGTGAAAAAGCCGTGTGGGCACATTCCGGCGACAGCCGTCTTTACTACATATCAAAAAAGAGAATTTCGCAGATTACGGACGACCATTCTATCGCATTCAGAGATTTTAAAGAGGGGATAATTACATTTGATGAAATACGTACAAGCCCTAATCAAAATAAATTGTTGTCTTCGATAAGTGATATTGATGATTTGAATTTTGATGTGTCGGAAGTGATTGAGTTAAAGAAAGGTGACGCTTTGTACTTTGTACCGACGGCTTTTGGGAATATGTTTATGAAGATGATATAGAAAAATCATTTGCAAAAACAAAAATCACCGAAAGAATGGCTTGAAAAAAATTGCTTGAAAGCTTACACGAAAACGAAAAAGAAAAACAATGATAATTACAGTGCAATAGCTGTGGAAGTGTAATAAAAAGGCTGCCTAAATCGGCAGCCTTAATTTTTGGCTTGATTAGTTTTTCGGAACTGTTTCCCAGTCCTTTAAAAAGTCTTTCGATACCCTTGTCTGTAAGTGGGTGGTGAAGCATTTGGGCAATTACCTTATAAGGAACTGTTGCAATGTCACAACCTGCTCTTGCGGCGTCGATAACGTGGATAGGATTTCTGATACTTGCGGCGATAATTTCTGTTGGGATTTCGTGGATTTTGAAAATATCAGCGATTTCTTCAATAAGAATCATACCGTTTGTGCCGATGTCGTCAAGTCTGCCAAGGAACGGACTTACATATGTAGCGCCTGCTCTTGCGGCAAGAAGTGCCTGTGCGGCTGAGAAGATAAGAGTTACGTTAGTCTTGATACCAAGAGCTGTAAGTTTTTTAACAGCCTTTAGACCCTCTGCACACATAGGAATTTTTATAACAATGTTCTTGTTGATAGCTGCAAGAGGTTTAGCCTCTTCAACCATTTTATCAGCCTCAAGAGAAATAACTTCGGCACTGATAGGACCGTCTACGATAGTTGTGATTTCCTTAACAACTTCAACAAAATCTCTGCCCTCTTTTGCGATAAGAGACGGATTTGTTGTAACACCGCAGATGACGCCCATATCATTTGCCTGTCTGATTTCATCTACATTGGCAGTATCTACAAATAATTTCATTTGAACTTCCTCCTAAATTTATTTCTGTATATTATTATATAAAAAAAATGGGTGTATAGTCAATAGATATGCTTGAAAAAAAGCAATAAATGTTGTATAATCAGAATGTCGATAAATATAAAATTTTGGAGGTGGATATAATGGCTAAGTTTTCATATCAGCCTAAGGGTGTCTGTTCTGTACAGATAGATTTTGAAGTAGAAGACGGAGTTGTCAGAAATGTACACTTCACGAGAGGTTGTAACGGTAATACGCAAGGTATAAGCGCTCTTGTTGAGGGTATGAATATTGATGATGTTATTTCGAGATTAAAGGGTACAAACTGTAACGGACGCGGTACGTCTTGCCCTGACCAGCTTGCAATAGCATTGGAACAAAGTAAAAATATGTAATAAAAATCATTGAGCCTTCATATACTGTATATAAGTCAGTGTATGGAGGTTTTTTGTTTTGCAGATAGTTACATTAAAGAAGAACACGCTTATAAGACACTTTATATTTTTATTAATATTGGCAATCGGCTTTGGTACTGTGGTTATATCGCAGAATACACATACGGAAATGACAGAGGTAAAGCTGTATTACGTTGACGCACAAATGCTTAGATTGATTCCCGTAAAAACTCAAATACCGCAGATGAGTACGCAGAAAATGGCACAAAGAGTAGCGGACGAGCTTGTTGAGGGATATGACGACAATCCGAAAATAAGGCGAATTATTCCGAACGTCAAACACGGTATAAAGGTGAAAGTGCTTGATAGGATTGCGTATGTGGATTTAAAACAGGAATTGGTGGACAAGCACCCCGAGGGTCGTGATTTGGAACTGCTTACAGTGTATTCAATCGTCAATTCACTTACAGGACTTGACGGGATTGTGAACGTAAGGTTTACAATAGACGGCAAGCGTCAGAAAGATTTTAAGGGCTACATTGATATGAGGGAAACTTTTATTCCGGATTATTTTATATAAATACAATATATTGATAAGCAAGCATAAAAATTGTGCTTGCTTTTTATATTGTATTCAATTTGTAAAATAAAATGTATTGCATTTATAATCCAACTGTGCTATAATATAATACAAGATATAGATATACAAAAATATCAAGGACACAAAATATAGTGGTTACATAGTATTTGAGATTTGCATAAAACACGCATAAAGACGTGCTTTCTGCATATTTTTTTTGAGCGATAATACTGTATATAGTGTTTTATACAGAGAAGGGGTTATAAAAATGAAGGTACAAAAGCGTGACGGCAGAATTGTTGAATACAATGCTGACAAGATAACAGCCGCCATTAAAAAAGCGAATGTTGAGGTGGACAATTCGCAAAAAGTCAGTGACGACTTGATAGAAGAGGCGATAGGAAACGTTGAAAAAACAGACAAGGAAGTAATTCCCGTTGAAACGATACAAGATATAATCGAAAAGACGCTTGTTGCACACAACAAGTATGTACTTGCGAAAAAGTATATGATATACAGATACCAACGCAGTCTTTTGAGAAAGTCGAATACAACAGATGAATCAATCCTAAAGCTAATCAGAAACGAAAACAAGGAGCTTGCGGAGGAAAATTCAAATAAGAATACTGTTCACGCGTCTACACAGCGTGACTATATAGCAGGTGAAGTGTCGCGTGACCTTACAAGACGTATGCTGTTGCCGGAGCATATCACAATGGCACATCAAAACGGCATACTTCATTTTCATGACGCGGATTATTTTATACAGCCGATTTTTAACTGCTGTCTTATAAATATCAAGGATATGCTTGACAACGGTACTGTTATGAACGGTAAAATGATTGAATCGCCTAAGAGCTTTCAGGTTGCCTGTACCGTCACAACGCAGATTATTGCGGCGGTTGCAAGTAATCAGTATGGCGGACAGTCAGTAAATGTGGCACATTTGGGAAAATATTTAAGAAAGAGCCGCGACAAGTTTATGGCTGAAACACAGGAAAAATTCAAGGATACGTTAAGTCAAGAGGATATTGAGAAAATAGTTGAAATGCGTGTCGATGATGAATTAAGATCGGGTGTACAGACTATTCAATATCAGATTAACACGCTTATGACAACGAACGGTCAGTCGCCGTTTGTGACTTTGTTCCTATATATTGATGAAAATAACGAATACGTTGACGAAAACGTAAGAATTATAGAAGAAATTCTTCGTCAAAGACTTGATGGTATTAAGAATGAACAGGGTGTGTATGTTACACCTGCATTCCCAAAGCTTATATATGTGCTTGATGAAAACAACTGTCTAAAGGGCGGTAAATACGATTACGTTACGAAACTTGCGGTTAAATGTTCCGCTAAAAGAATGTATCCCGACTATATTTCAGCAAAGAAAATGCGTGAAAATTATGAGGGTAACGTGTTCAGCTGTATGGGCTGTCGCTCGTTCCTTTCGCCTTGGAAAGACGAAAACGGTGAGTACAAGTGGGAGGGAAGATTTAATCAAGGTGTTGTAAGTATAAATCTTCCGCAAATCGGACTTGTGGCTAAGGGTGATGAAGAAAAGTTTTGGAAACTGTTTGACGAACGTTTGAAGCTTTGCTATGAGGCGCTTATGTGCCGTCATAAAGCATTGGAGGGTGTTGTGTCTGACGTAAGCCCTATTCACTGGCAATACGGTGCTATAGCACGTTTGAAAAAAGGTGAAACGATTGATAAATACTTGCACAATGGGTATTCTACGTTGTCGCTCGGATATATCGGTCTTTATGAACTTACTTATCTTATGACCGGCGAAAGCCAAACAAGCGGTAAGGGTAAAGAATTTGCACTTAAAGTAATGTATCATATGCGTGATGCGGCGGAAAAGTGGAAAGAGGAAACAGGATTGGGTTTCAGTCTTTACGGCACACCTGCGGAAACGTTATGCTATCGTTTTGCTAAAATTGATTATGAGAAATTCGGACCGATTAAGAATGTTACCGATAAGGGTTATTATACAAATTCTTACCACGTTGACGTCAGAGAGAAAATCAATGCTTTTGATAAATTCGATATTGAAAGCGAATTCCAAAATATTTCGCTCGGCGGTGCGATTTCTTATGTGGAAATACCGAATATGCAGAATAACTTGCCGGCACTTGAAACACTGGTGAAGTATATTTATGATAACATTCAGTACGGCGAATTTAATACAAAGTCGGACTATTGCCAAGACTGCGGCTTTGACGGTGAGATTATGATTAATGACAATATGGAATGGGAATGTCCGCAATGTCATAATAAAGACCACAGTAAATTGAATGTTACAAGACGTACTTGTGGTTATCTCGGCGAAAATTTCTGGAATGCGGGAAAGACGAAAGAGATTAAGAGCAGAGTTTTGCATTTGTAATAAGGGAAAATAACGTGAAAAATCACATTATTTGATTTAATTGTCCGTGCGATTTTCGCCTATGGCGAACGCACATGGACATAATTTCCACTTAACGCCTTGTCAGCCCACAAGCAAGAGCAGTTAAGGTTTTTAATTACTATTTGTGGGCAGAAATACTGTGGAAATTAATTATGTATTATGGGAATATAAAGAAAACTGACATTGCAAACGGAACAGGCGTGAGAGTATCGCTTTTTGTCAGCGGTTGCAGGCGTCACTGTAAGGACTGCTTTAACAGTGAAACGTGGGATTTTTGCTATGGCAATGAGTTCACGGATGATACAATGAACGAAATTATAACCGCAATGGATAAGGAGTATATAAAAGGTTTCAGCCTGCTCGGCGGTGAACCTTTTGAAAAGGAAAATCGCATGGCGGTACAATATATTTTAAAAACAATAAAGGAGCATTTTCCGAATAAAACCGTATGGTGTTACAGTGGTTTTACTTTTGAAGAGCTTGTCGGAGAATGCGAAGATATTTTAAAGTATATTGACGTGCTTGTTGACGGTGCGTTTGTGGCGGAAAAGAAAAATTTGAAATTGAAATTCAGAGGCTCTGAAAATCAAAGAATTATAAATGTAAAGAAATCACTTGAAGATAAAACAGTGACGGAACTTACAGAAGGGGAATACGATGAATACTAAACAATTTGTTAGAGTGGCAATGCTTACGGCGTTGGCGTGCGTACTTACTATCGTGCCGAAAGTGCCGATAGGCGGCGGATATGTGCATTTCGGCGACTGCATAATTTATGTGGCTGCAATGATACTCGGACCTATACCCGGTGCGATTGTCGGAGCGATAGGACATAGCTTGGCAGATTTTATTTCAGGTTATCCGATATTCTGTATACCGACATTTATTATTAAGGGTATTATGGGATTTGCAATCGGTAAAATCGTTTACGGACACGTTGATATAAAGCATTTTATAATCGGAGGTATCGTTGCACTTGTGATTGTTACGGGCGGTTACTTTGTTGCGGAAATTCCGCTTATGGGATATGAAACCGCACTTGTATCGCTTATTTCATCACCGATACAGTGGTGTATGAGTATGGTTGCATCGGCGATTATTGTACCGATATTGATTAAGAACAGAAAAAGAATAGGATTTTAATTAAAAACACACAGTCTGTTTTCATTGGACTGTGTGTTTTTTTTAGTTATGTACTTTATCACTCTTTGGAGCGGACTGTGTTTTTTTGAGGGGATTTTTTAGATGTATAAGCTCCAATAATTTTAAAATACTGTTTTTAGCCATATTTTACGATTGGTTTTTCTATATAGTTGGTTATGATTATTCCCGCCAATATTGAAACAGTCCAACAAATTAAGGTTAATCCGTCCATTGCGGCTCTGTCGTTCATTACGGGATTTTGTGTGCTGTAAGGTATGTTGTGATTTTTTAGGAATATAAATACATTCTGGTGCCATAGGTACACCGTATATGATATTGATGAAAGGAAAACGAAAAATTATTTCCCCATATTTTCTTTTCCCAAAAACCGTATGAGAAACAAGCGGTGAAAAGGAAAAGTGCTATTAATACAGAGAATATTCCTCTGTACAAAAAGCGAAAATACACATCGCCCGCAACTCCGTTCGGGAATGAAATCTTTCTAAGCCAGCACATATATCCGAAAGCAGAGAAAATACTCAAAGCGGATATAATTGTCATGCACAATTTGAGTTTATCTATACATTTTACTTTGTTTCTTACATATACCACGAAATATGCGGAAATCATTCCGAAAGCAAATACGTCAAAATAAATAGGTGTGATTGCCGACATTATAGGCTGTGATATGTTTGCATTTGCCATAAGTATAAATCTCAGCAATACAGCCACTAAAGACATAACGACTGTTGTAAGAACAGGTTTCTTGCGGAACGGAATACATATAAGCGGAAACAGAACATAAAACTGAACTTCAATACTCATTGTCCAAGCGGTAGAAATGGTTGTTCCGATAGTATGCGAATCAAAGTTATGAATGAAAAGCAAATGCATTATAACATTGTGAGCAACATTCGTAAAACTTTTGGGATCATACATTCCGCCTATATATGAAAAACTCGGAATTAGAATAGTCAGAATAAGCATTATAACATATGAAGGATAAATTCTTCTTGCACGCTTTATAAAGAAATTCTTCCAACCTCTGAACTCACATTCTCCAAACATACTTCGTGCGATAGGATAGAAAAGACAAAATCCGCTCAACACGAAGAAAGAATCTATGGCTACATAGCCGTAACGTTGAAATATTTCAAAATTAAACAAATACTTGTCAGGACTTATTTTTAAATTATAAAAAATCCAACTTTGCTGGAATGTGTGAAATATTACTATAAAAATAAGTGATATTGCTCTCATTCCGTCCAAAGCGTAAAGATAGCCGGGAATATCGCTTTGACGTGAATTATTCATTTGTTTCCCTCCTGCTGTACGTAATGCCGATTATAACGGTGACCAAGATTATTGCGGCGGTTATACTAAGACCTATAATCATTATTTTT
>ENA-OPYX01000762-OPYX01000762.1-human-gut-metagenome-genome-assembly--contig:-NODE-762-length-18530-cov-4.041895_pt1 | contig 18530 bp, 12 predicted proteins | sample MGYA00242639_ERZ504486 | MGnify/ENA primary metagenome ERZ504486 (study PRJEB26092, sample SAMD00036296) | human gut metagenome | host: Homo sapiens | study: EMG produced TPA metagenomics assembly of... | reverse complement strand
ATGGAGAAAGGAAGTTGAAGATGAAAGAGCAGAAATTAGACCGTTTTTTCTGTAGCGGGCAGCTGTAAGACAGAAACCGGAATGTATGATCCGAGATTTGAACATGATAACTGCGGTATCGGTGCTGTTGTCAATATCAAAGGTATCAAGACACATGCAACGGTAGAGAATGCATTAAAGATCGTAGAAAACTTGAAACACAGAGCAGGTAAAGATGCAGAGGGCAAGACAGGTGACGGTGTTGGTATTCTGCTTCAGGTATCACACAAGTTTTTCTCCAAAGTGACAAAACCACTTGGAATCGAGCTTGGAGAGGAGAGAGACTACGGTGTCGGCATGTTTTTCTTCCCGCAGGATGAATTAAAACGCAACCAGGCGAAGAAAATGTTTGAGGTCATCGTGAACAAGGAAGGAATGGAGTTCTTAGGATGGAGAGAAGTTCCAACCGATCCGACCAAACTTGGACAGAAAGCAGTTGACTGTATGCCGTATATTATGCAGGGCTTTGTCAAACGTCCGGCAGAAGTGGCAAAGGGACTTGATTTTGACCGCAAACTGTATGTGGCAAGACGTGTTTTTGAACAGTCCAACGATGATACTTATGTGGTTTCTTTATCCAGCAGAACCATCGTATACAAAGGTATGTTCTTAGTAGAGCAGCTTCGCTTATTCTTTGCTGACTTACAGGATAAAGATTACGAATCAGCGATCGCAACCGTGCACTCCCGTTTCTCCACGAACACGAATCCAAGCTGGGAGAGAGCGCATCCGAACCGTTTTATCGTACATAACGGTGAGATCAACACCATCAAGGGTAATGCGGACAAGATGCTTGCCCGCGAGGAGACGATGGAGTCTGAGCACTTAAAAGGAGAACTGCAGAAGGTACTTCCGGTTATCAATTCCGAGGGTTCCGACTCCGCAATGCTTGATAATACCTTGGAATTTCTGGTTATGAGCGGCATGGAACTTCCACTTGCAGTTATGATCATGATCCCGGAGCCATGGGCAAACAACCGCATCATGTCACAGAAGAAAAAAGATTTCTATCAGTATTATGCGACGATGATGGAGCCGTGGGACGGACCTGCATCTATTCTGTTCTCCGACGGTGATATGATGGGAGCAGTGCTTGACCGCAACGGTCTGCGTCCTTCCCGTTATTACATTACAGATGATGATTATCTGATCCTCTCCTCCGAGGTCGGTGTACTTGATATCGATCCGACAAAGATTCTCGTAAAAGAGCGTCTGCGTCCTGGTAAAATGCTTCTGGTTGATACCGTTGCAGGCCGCGTGATCGACGATGATGAGTTGAAAGAAACTTATGCAAACAAACAGCCATACGGTGAATGGCTTGACCGCAACCTCTTAAAACTGGAAGATCTAAAAATCCCGAACGAGCGTGTGCCGGAATACACCAAGGAAGAGCGCCAGAGAATGCAGAAAGCTTTCGGTTATACATTCGAGTCCCTGCGTGAAGCAATCCTTCCGATGGCAAAGAACGGCGGCGAGGGCACCTCTGCCATGGGTATTGATACACCGCTTGCTGCACTTGCAAGTGACCATCAGCCATTATTCAACTATTTCAAACAGCTGTTTGCACAGGTAACAAACCCGCCGATCGACTCGATCCGTGAGAAAGTTGTAACATCCACGACAGTCTATATCGGTGAAGACGGTAACCTCTTAGAGGAGAAGGCAGAGAACTGCCAAGTACTAAAAGTAAATAACCCGATTCTGACAAACACAGACCTGATGAAGATCAAAGCCATGAAGGTGCCGGGATTTAAAGTAGAAGTGATCCCGATCATTTACTATAAAAACACGAGCCTTGAAAAGGCAATCGACCGTCTGTTTGTGGAAGCCGACCGTGCATACAGAGATGGCGCAAACATCCTGATCCTTTCTGACCGTGGAATCGATGAGAACCATGTTCCGATTCCTTCACTGCTTGCTGTCTCAGCCTTACAGCAGCATCTGGTAAGAACGAAAAAGAGAACATCGGTTGCGATGATCTTAGAGTCCGGCGAACCGAGAGAGGTACATCATTTTGCAACACTGCTCGGCTATGGTGCGTGCGCGATCAACCCATATCTGGTACAGGATACGGTAAAACAGCTTGTGGACGAGCATATGCTTGACAAAGATTACTATGCAGCCGTACAGGATTACAACAATGCAATCTTAAACGGTATCGTAAAGATCGCATCCAAGATGGGTATTTCCACGATCCAGTCTTACGAGGGTTCTAAGATCTTCGAGGCGATCGGTATTGATAAAAATGTCATTGACAAATATTTTACCAACACGGTCAGCCGTATTGGTGGTATCACATTAAAGGATATTGAAAATGATGTCAATGAGCTTCATTCTGCAGCCTACGATCCGCTTGGACTTGAATCCGATCTGACTTTAGAGAGCCGCGGACGCCATAAGATGAGAAGCGGAGCAGACCCGCATCTTTACAATCCTGCAACGATCCATCTGTTACAGGAGGCAACCAGACGAGGTGACTATGAGCTGTTCAAACAGTACACGGATCTGGTTAATAAGGAAGAAAGAGAGATCACACTGCGTGGACTGATGGATTTCAATTACCCGAAAAAAGGTGTACCGCTTGAGGAAGTAGAGAGTGTTGACTCCATTGTACAGAGATTTAAAACAGGTGCGATGTCCTATGGTTCCATTTCACAGGAGGCACATGAGACGCTCGCAATCGCAATGAATCGCCTGCATGGAAAATCCAACTCCGGTGAAGGTGGTGAGGATGCAGAGCGTATCGCAAGTAAAAACAGCAGTGTCAACCGCTGTTCTGCGATCAAACAGGTTGCATCCGGACGTTTCGGTGTCACCAGCCAGTATTTAGTCAGTGCACAGGAGATCCAGATCAAGATGGCACAGGGGGCAAAACCTGGTGAAGGCGGACATCTTCCGGGTAAAAAAGTTTATCCGTGGATCGCAAAGACCAGACTTTCCACTCCGGGCGTGGCTCTGATCTCTCCGCCGCCACATCACGATATTTATTCCATCGAGGATCTTGAGCAGCTGATCTTCGACTTAAAGAACTCGAACCGTGATGCGAGAATCACAGTAAAACTGGTATCTGAGGCAGGTGTGGGTACCGTTGCAGCCGGTGTTGCAAAAGCCGGTGCACAGGTTATCCTGATTTCCGGTTATGACGGTGGTACCGGTGCAGCTCCGGCAAGCTCTATCCACAATGCAGGACTTCCTTGGGAGCTTGGACTTTCCGAGACACACCAGACTCTGATCATGAACGGACTTAGAAATAAAGTCCGCATTGAGACAGATGGTAAGTTAATGAGTGGCCGTGACGTTGCAATCGCAGCACTGCTCGGTGCGGAAGAATATGGTTTTGCAACCGCTCCGCTTGTAACGTTAGGCTGTGTCATGATGCGTGTTTGTAACTTAGATACCTGTCCGGCAGGTATTGCAACACAGAACCCGGAACTCCGCAAACGTTTTGCAGGAAAACCGGAGTATGTTGAGAACTTCATGCGTTTTATCGCGGCAGAGCTGAGAGAGTACATGGCAAAACTTGGCTGTAAGACGATCGATGAGATGGTCGGCAGAAGCGATCTGTTAAAGGTTCGTGATGATTTAAGCGGCAGGGAGAAAGAGATCGATCTTTCCAAAATCTTAAACAACCCGTTTGCAGACCAGAAAAAGAAAGTCATCTTTGATCCGAAACAGGTTTATGATTTCGAGTTGGAAAAATCAAAAGATATCACGGTGCTCTTAAAACAGTTAGGACCGGCACTTGAAAAACAGCAGCGCAGAAGCATTGACGTGGAAGTGACCAACACCGATCGTTCCTTCGGTACGATCTTCGGTTCCGAGATCACCAAGAAATACGGCGGCGAGGGACTCCCGGAAGATACCTTTATCGTAAAATGCAGCGGCGCAGGCGGACAGAGTTTCGGCGCATTTATCCCGAAAGGACTGACCTTAGAGTTAGTCGGAGATTCCAATGACTACTTTGGAAAAGGACTTTCCGGTGGAAAACTGGTTGTCTATGCTCCGGCAGGCGTGAAATACAAAAAAGATGAGAACATCATCATCGGTAACGTTGCCCTCTATGGTGCAACCAGCGGAAAAGCATTTATCAGCGGTGTCGCAGGCGAGCGTTTCTGTGTCCGCAACTCCGGTGCATCCGCAGTTGTTGAGGGAGTCGGCGACCATGGATGTGAATACATGACCGGCGGCCGTGTCGTAGTCCTCGGTAAGACTGGAAAGAACTTTGCAGCAGGTATGAGCGGCGGTATCGCATATGTGCTCGACGAGGACAACGATCTGTATACAAGAACCAATAAAGAAATGGTATTTTCCGAAGAAATATCCAATAAATATGATGTTATGGAATTAAAGGATATGATCAAAGAGCATGTGGCATTGACCAATTCCGAGAAAGGAAAAAGCAATCCTTGACAATTTCAGCGAATATCTGCCGAAATTCAAAAAGGTCATTCCATACGATTATAACCGGATGCTGATGGCGATCGTTCAGAATGGAGGAGAAAGGTTTATCCTCGGAACAGGCGCAGATCGAAGCATTTTATGCAAACACGAGAGGTTAAATAAGCAAGATGTTCCTGCGGCAAGTGCCGCAGGGCATCACGATGGAGGATATGAGCAATGGGAAAACCAACTGGATTTATAGATTACGAGAGAGAAGATGCGAAAGCGATCGAGCCGAAGGAGCGCATCAAAAATTTTAAGGAATTTCATATTCCACTTTCCATGGAAAAACAGCAGGTTCAGGGCGCAAGATGCATGAACTGCGGTGTGCCGTTCTGCCAGTCCGGTATGACCATCATGGGAATGACAAGCGGATGTCCGCTGCACAATCTGGTACCGGAGTGGAATGATCTTGTCTATACCGGAAACTGGGAACAGGCATATAACCGTTTAAAGAAAACCAACAACTTCCCGGAATTTACATCGCGCGTGTGCCCGGCACTCTGTGAGGCGGCCTGCACCTGCGGTCACTGGGAAGATCCGGTCACCTGTAAGGCAAACGAGCACGGCATTATTGAAAATGCTTATGAAAAGGGATATGCAGCAGCAAAACCGCCGAGAGTGCGTACCGGAAAGAAAGTTGCAATCATCGGTTCCGGTCCTGCAGGACTTGCCGCAGCAGACCAGTTAAATAAGCGTGGGCATCAGGTGACGGTGTTTGAACGTGACGACCGTGTCGGCGGACTTTTGATGTATGGTATCCCGAACATGAAACTGGAAAAATGGGTGATCGACCGTAAAGTGGATATCATGAAAGAAGAAGGCGTGGAATTTGTAACCAGCGTCAATGTCGGAAAAGATGTAAAGGCAGCGAAGTTATTAAAGGATTATGACCGCGTCATCTTAGCCTGCGGTGCAAAAAATCCGCGAGACATTAAGGCACCAGGACGTGATGCAAAGGGCATTTACTTTGCAGTGGATTTCTTAAAGGCAACCACAAAGAGTCTTTTAGATTCCGACCTGAAAGATAACAATTATATTTCTGCAAAAGGTAAAAAAGTGGTCATCATCGGCGGCGGTGATACCGGAAACGACTGTGTCGGAACATCCATCCGCCATGGCTGTGCGAGCGTGACGCAGCTTGAAATGATGCCGAAAGCACCAGATACGAGGGCAGAGAACAATCCATGGCCGGAGTGGCCGAAAGTCTGCAAGACAGACTACGGTCAGGAGGAAGCGATCGCTGTATTTGGACATGATCCGCGTATTTACCAGACAACAGTCAAAGAATTTTTAAAAGATAAAAACGGTAACTTAAACGGCATTATCACCGTAAAATTAGAGAGCAAAAAGGATGAAAAGACCGGACGCATGGTAATGTCAGAAGTGCCGGGTTCCGAGACGAAACTGGATGCAGATCTGGTTCTGATCGCAGCAGGATTCCTTGGAACAGAGAAATATGTCGCTGATGCATTTGGTGTTGAGTTAAATGCAAGAACGAACATTTCGACCGCAGAGGGCGCATATGCAACAAGTGTGAAAAATGTATTTGCAGCAGGTGATGTGCACAGAGGACAGTCTCTTGTCGTGTGGGCAATCCGTGAGGGACGTGAGGTCGCACATGCGGTGGATGAGAGTCTGATGGGATATTCTTACCTGTCGGTACAATAGGGAAAAATAAAAATTGTTGATGGAAATAATATAATAAAAGACCGGAGTGACATGATTTGGGACACTATATGAAATCATGCGGCTCCGGTCTTTTTCAAAAGTTGTTTATTGAAACATTTTATGGAATGTGCTATTTTCATCATATAGATTTTCCGGCGGATGGGGAGTCCGGGAAGAAGATATGATGGGGGAAACAGAAACGATGTTGAAAATTTTTCTGGCAGAAGATGAGATTGTAATGCGGGAGGGGATACGAAATAATATTGCATGGCAGGAGGAAGGATTTGAATTTGTTGGTGAGGCGAGTGATGGAGAACTCGCGTATCCGATGATTCAGAAACTAAAACCGGACATCCTGATCACGGACATCAGGATGCCTTTTATGGATGGACTGGAACTTAGCCGGATCGTAAAACAGGAACTTCCGGATACGAGTATCCTGATTCTGAGCGGATATGGTGAGTTTGATTATGCAAAAGAAGCTATCTCGATCGGTGTGGAAGACTATCTGCTGAAACCGGTGACCAGTGCACAGCTTTTAGAAGCAATCAGGCGGATCGCAGAAAAAATTTACGGCAGGAGAGGCAGACAGGAAGAGACAAAAAACGAAAAAGAACAGAAAACACTTACAAAAAGAAGACTGTTCCGACATATCGTATCCGGTGAGCACTCCTTTTCGGAGGTGTTAAAAGAGGCCAGAGAACAGGAGATCGAACTGGCAGCGGAGCGCTACAATGTTCTTATGTTACAGCTCTTTTTCGAGGATGGGACGGAGACGTTTTATGAAAAAGATGAAGCATTTGAAGATCATATGGAACAGTTTTTTGCATACGGTTCGAGTGTGATCTGCGCAAAACTAAGCTGTGGGGAATATCATCTGGTACTGAAAGAGGAAAATGGTGTGACGCTTGAACAGCTGAAAAATGCCATTGAACAGGAACTTGAAATATATCTCTGCGGGGAAAATAAGATCGATTATGCCGCGGTATACGGGATACCGGTCACACGGTTCAGCGAGATCAAAAAATGTTACGAGGAAGCGAATCTTCTTTTTGCAAAGCGGTATTCCTTAGAGAAAAATAAGATCACGGAACAGGTAAAGAAGATAGAAAATGAGATGGAAACAAAAGAGACATTAGATCTTGGGGAACTCAATGTGTCCGGGATCGACCGCAGACAGGTGGAACAGTTTTTGTATACAGGAAGAAAAGAGGAAGTATCCGGATTTGTGGATGATTATTTCCGGAAAATCTCAAACGGTAGCTTACAGTCGGTTCTGCTGCGTCAGTATGTGCTGATGGATCTGTATGTGAGTGCGGTCTCCGTGTTGGAAAAAAGCGGATATACCAGTGAAAATCTGTTGGAACAGTACAAAGATGCGCAGAAGATGGAAATTTTTCTTGGCACTGCAGGACAGGCGAGGGAGTACATCAAAAATCTGTTTGGGGCAGTGATCGAACTGCGGGAGCAGGGCATGGAACGCAGATATGACAATCTGATCCAGCATGCAAAAGCCTACATAGAAGATAACTATAATCATGAGGATATCTCCTTAAATATGGTCGCTTCGGAGGTAAATTTAAGTTCGAGCCATTTCAGCACTGTATTCGGACAGGAGACGGGAGTGACGTTTGTTGAGTATCTGACAAAGGTGCGCATGGATAAGGCAAAACAGTTATTGCGGACGACCGGGACTAAGACCACGGAGATTGCATTTGAAGTCGGTTTCCGGGATGCACATTATTTCAGTAACCTGTTTAAAAAGACACAGGGGTGTACGCCGCGGGAATACAGAAACAGGAGTGACAGACCAGAGCAGGAACAGGAAAAATTATGAACGTAAGAAAAAAATTTTCATTAAAAAACAGGTTGTATCTGCTGCTTCTTATCTGTGTGATCCCACTAACGGTTATGATCACATATTTGCTTTTTATGATCAACAATGTATCGTCAAAATATGACCATATTGTGGAGAAGATCACAAAGGCAAATGCATATAACATCGGATTCAAGGAAGATATCGACTATGTGATGTACATTATCGTGGTTAATTCGGAACGTGCGGAGGAGTTAGTCGATACACAAAAGCCGCAAAAGATGATCAAAGAGGCGAGAGAGGTGTTTGGGGAATTGGCAGAGGATGCCGATTCCGCATATGCGAAACAGCGTCTCTCGCGAATTTTAAAGAGTCTTGACACCCTTGAAAAAAGGGTGCAGGAGATTGAGGAAGATGCGTTAGTCAGTGGATCTTATGAGACAAATATGGAGAGTTTGGACTTAAATATCAGGGTGCTGACGGAGCTGATCCAGGAACAGATCCAGTATTATATTTATTACGAGAGCATGAACATGGAGGATCTGCGGGGTGGGATTCGTAATGATGTGGAGCAGGCGATTGCGATCACGAGCGGTATTTTACTGGTGATCTTAGTGGGTGCATTTGCAGTCAGCAGAAAAATCGTGACGGGCATCACAGAACCAATCGGGGAGCTGTGCGATGCCGCAGTGGCTGCCGGGGGTGGCGATTTCAGAATCCGGGCGGTGAAAACCGGACCGGAAGAGATTGAGGTGCTAAATAAGAGTTTTAACCAGATGGTGGAAAAAATCGGCAACCTTGTGGAAGATATCCATACGGAGGAGTTGAATTTAAGGGCAGCAGAGCTTCGGGTGCTGCAGGAGCAGATCAATCCTCATTTCTTATATAACACGCTCGATAATATCATCTGGCTTGCCGAGTCAAAAAAGACAGACGAGGTCGTAATGATGGTGTCCTCCCTGTCCACATTTTTCAGGACTTCTTTGAGTAAGGGAAGGGAGTTTGTCTCCGTGAAAGAAGAGACAGAGCATATCCGCAGCTATTTAGAGATCCAGCAGTTCCGCTACCGAGACATTTTAGATTATGAGATTGCGATCCCGGAGGAATATTACGGTTATGAGGTCATCAAACTGACACTTCAGCCGTTAGTGGAAAATGCACTTTACCATGGCATAAAAAACAAGCGTGGAAAGGGACATATCACGGTCTCGGCGGAGCGTTGTGCGGATGTCCTGATCTTTAAGGTAAAAGATAACGGGATCGGGATGGATAAACAGAGACTTGCAGAAGTATGCGCGATGTTAAAAGAGGATGGCAATACGAAAAAAGAAAATGACGGCTTTGGACTGTTTAATGTCAATCAACGCATCCAGTTGCATTATGGCACGGAATATGGACTGAAAGTGCAGAGTACCTACGGGGAAGAAACGGAAGTCTGGGTAAGAATTCCGGTAAGAACAGAAAGTAGTTCATAAAAAATACACATTTTTCCAAAAAAAATACACTTTTTTACCGAAATATATGAAAGCTGTTCACAATTTAGTAAAAAATTATACTTAATTCAAATTTAATTCGGTATTCATAAAAACCTCTCACAGTTATAATTAGACCATGGTTAGCAACGAAACCAAATCTAAAAAAACTATGGGAGGTTTTTGAAATGAAAAGAAAATTGGTGAGTATGGTAATGTGTATGGCATTAGGGGCAACAATGTTAGCAGGATGCGGAAACAGCGCAAACACGTCAACAGGTAATGCGGGTGCATCCAATGATGCCGCAGCAAAAACAGATGATGCAGCTGCTGCAGATCAGACAGAAGACAGCGCAGAGGCAGCCGGAACAGAGAGCTCCGCAGCAAGCGGTGATACGGTTACAATTGGTTTTGCACAGGTTGGACACGAATCTGACTGGCGTACCGCTTCCACAGATTCCTGTTTAAGTGTTTTTTTCCGCAGACAATGGATACGATCTTCAGTTTGTAGACTGTGATAATGATTCTGCAGTACAGTTAGAGGCAGTCAGAGGATTTATCGAGCAGGATGTTGATTATATCATCATCGATCCGATCGTATCAACCGGATGGGACACTGTACTGACAGAGTGCGAGGAAGCAGGAATTCCGGTTATTGTCATTGACCGTACGATCGATGACTCAGATAAATATGTTTCATGGGTAGGTTCTAACTTCAAGACAGAAGGTCTTGCAGCAGGAGAGTGGTTAAAAGCATATACAGATGCAAAGGGCATCAGTGATGTCAATGTACTTGTGATCGAGGGATCTACCGGAGCTTCCGCAACGATCGGACGTACCGACGGATTTAAAGAGATTGCAGATGCAAATGGATGGAATATCTTAGATTCCCAGACAGGTGATTTCACACAGGCAGGCGGACAGGAAGTCATGGAGTCCTACATCAAGAGTTATGAAGGTAAATTTAATGTTGTTGTATGCCAGAACGATAACGAAGCATTCGGTGCAATGGATGCAATGAAGGCAGCTGGTATCTCCTACGGTGTAGATGGTGATGTGATCCTTGTTTCCTTTGATGCATGTACCGCAGGACTTGAGTATGTAATGTCCGGTGACATCAATGCAGACTTTGAGTGTAACCCGCTTGCAGCTCCGTTCGTAGAGGAAGTTATCAAACAGCTTCAGGCTGGTGAGACTCCGGAGAAAGAAGTATACATGACAGAACACTGGTTCGTAAATGAGGATGTCCTTTCTACGATCAATGTAAATGGAGAAGATCAGGATCTGACCGTTGTCACAAAAGAAATCGTAGATGCCCAGTACTAATCAAACCTGATGGCATAAAATGCGGGGGAGACCATCTGGTCTCTCCCATTTTAAAGAAAGGGTGAAGGAAGATGGAGAGTAATGTTGTATTGACCATGCGCGGAATAACCATGACATTTCCGGGAGTAAAAGCATTGGATCATGTGGATCTTACATTACGCAAAGGTGAGATCATGGCACTGATGGGGGAAAATGGTGCCGGAAAATCTACGCTGATCAAATGTCTGACAGGAATCAATGCATTTGAGGCAGGAGAAATACATGTGGAGGGCATCGATGGTCCGGTTGTCAATCATTCGACGCTGGATGCACAGAAAAAGGGCATTTCCACTGTGTATCAGGAGGTAAATCTTTGCCCGAATCTTAGTGTTGCAGAGAATTTATTTATTGGAAGGGAACCGAAAACAAAACTTGGAACGATCGACTGGAAGACCATGGTCGCAAAATCGGAAAAGATCATGGACAGTCTGGATATAAAAATTGATGTAACGCAGAATCTGGAAGAATATTCACTTGCCCTGCAGCAGATGATCGCAATCGCGAGAGCGGTGGATATGGAATGTAAAGTACTTATCTTAGATGAGCCGACGTCATCGTTGGATGACCATGAAGTAGAAAAATTATTTACCCTGATGCGTCAGCTGAAAGAAAAGGGAGTTGCAATCGTGTTTGTAACCCATTTTTTAGAGCAGGTCTATGCGGTCTGTGACCGTATCACAGTACTCAGAAACGGTAAATTAGTCGGGGAATATCCAATCGAAGAACTGCCGAGGGTGCGTCTGGTTGCGGCAATGATGGGAAAAGATTTTGATGATCTTGCGGCCGTAAAAACAGAGCAGGCGAAAGACTTTTCAAAGGAACCGCTGTTTATCGATGCAAAGGGATTGAGCCATAAAGGAAAAATCAAACCGTTTGACTTACAGATCCATAAGGGAGAGGTAGTCGGATTGACCGGACTTTTAGGTTCCGGTAGAAGTGAGTTAGCACGTGTTATTTACGGCGCGGACAAAAATCAGACCGGAGAACTGAAAGTGGCGGGAAAAGAAGTAAAGATCAATGCTCCGATCGATGCCATGAACCTTGGAATGGGACTATTGCCGGATGACAGAAAGGCAGAAGGTATCATAGGTGACCTGTCGGTAAGGGAAAATATTATTCTTGCACTGCAGGCAAAACGTGGAATATTCAAACTGCTGCCGATGAGTAAGCAGATCGAGATCGCGGACAAATACATAGAACTTCTTCAGATCAAGACCGCAAACAGGGAGACACTGATTAAACAGCTCTCCGGTGGTAACCAGCAGAAGGTGATCTTAGCACGCTGGCTTGCGACCGATCCGGAATTTTTAATTTTAGATGAACCGACGCGTGGTATCGATGTCGGAACAAAGACAGAGATCCAGAAACTTGTGATCCAGTTAGCGGAGGAGGGAAAGAGCCTGATCTTTATTTCTTCTGAGATCGAAGAGATGCTTCGAACCTGTTCGAAACTTGTCGTATTAAGAGATGGGGAAAAAGTCGGTGAGATCACGGATAATCTGACACAGGAACATGTAATGCAGGCGATCGCAGGAGGTGGCACAAATGATAATATAAAGAAACTGATCAGCAAACCGCTGTTTCTGCCTATCTTTTGTATGTTATTGGTAATGGCGGTAAATATCATTTACGATGTTGCATCGGGAAATTTTGCATTTAATTTCTTTACGATCTCCATTCGAAACGGAGTATTGTATGGACGTATGATCGATATCTTAAACCGTGGAAGTGAGATCGCGATCCTTGCGATCGGAATGACTCTGGTTGTATCCTGTTCTGCAGGTACTGATATTTCCGTTGGTTCGGTCATGTCACTGGCAGCGTCGTTCTGCTGTATGCTGCTTGCAGGCTATGGAGTTTCCTCCACGAATGAACTGGCGAGACCGCTTATCATCGGAGTGCTTGGCGGTATCCTGATCGGATGTGTCTGCGGTGCATTTAACGGATTTTTAGTATCGTATCTGAATGTACAGCCGATGGTCGCAACGCTTATTTTATTCTCGGCAGCAAGAGCGATCGGTCTGTTATTATGTAATAATATGATTGTGTATGTAAGAGAGGATTCCTTTAAAATTTTTGGTGGATATCTTGGATTTATCCCGACACCGATTGTTGTGGCAGCCGTATGTATCATAATCACTTCCCTGATACTAAAAAAGACGGCGCTGGGGTTATATGTACAGAGTGTTGGTATCAACAAAAAGGCTTCCCGTATTGCAGGTATCAAATCAGAAAGAATTATTTTCCTATGCTACATTGTCTGTGGACTTTGCGCCGGAATTGCCGGAATTGTGGCATCTTCCCGTATCAGTTCTGCAGATTCTAACAATATCGGATTAAACTTTGAGCTGGATGCAATTCTTGCAGTTGCACTTGGCGGTAACAGTCTTGGCGGCGGAAAGTTCCGTCTTACCGGTTCTATTATCGGTGCATATACGATCCAGGCGATCACGACAACACTGTATGCGCTGGGTGTTTCCACCGAACAGGCACCGGTATACAAGGCGGTCATTGTTATCATCATCGTTGCGATCCAGGCGCCTCCGTTTAAGGATTATATGAAAAAGATGTCTGCAAAAAGACAGCTGGCAAAAGGAGGTGTCGCATAATGAAGAAAAAGAAAATGAATGGAAACACGGTACTTTTGATCATCACAATCGTTTTATTCTTCGTCATGTATGCAGTCGGATGTGCGATTTATGCAAATAAGGGATTTACACACCTGCAGACATTTTTAAATGTACTGATCAATAATGCGGGACTCTTATGCATTACCTGTGGAATGACATGTGTTATGCTGACAGGCGGAATCGACATCTCGGTTGGTTCTCTTGTAGCTATGGACTGTATGTTTCTTGCGGTCGGAATGGAGAGATGGAACATGAACGCAGTGGTTCTTTGTATTCTGGTCCTTTTGATCGGCGTTGTATTTGGAATTGTACAGGGTTTCTGTGTCGGATATTTAAATATCCAGCCATTTATTGTGACGATGGCGGGAATGTTCTTCGCAAGAGGTATGACGGCTGTGATCTGTACGGATCAGGTATCGATCAGCAGCAATGAATTTTTTGTAAAACTTGCAAATGCCAAGATCAAACTTCCGTTTGGATCTTATGTCAATGGTAAAGGCGTGGTACAGGTACCGTATATCCGTATTTCCGTGGTTGTGGCACTGGTAGTGTTAGTCGTGGTATTTCTGATGCTCCGCTACACCAAATTCGGAAGAAGTCTTTATGCAGTTGGCGGCAGTGAGCAGTCAGCGACCATGATGGGACTTGATGTGAAAAAGACAAAATTAAAAGCTTATGTGTTATCTTCTTTCCTCTGTTCGATCGGCGGTATCTGCTATTGCTTGAATACCATGTCCGGCAACGTGCAGCAGGCACTTGGATTAGAGATGGATGCCATCGCATCATCCGTTATCGGTGGAACGCTCTTGACCGGAGGAGTTGGAAATGTGATCGGTTCCTTCTTCGGTGTACTGATCAACGGTACAATCTCAACTCTGGTAAAGACCAATGGTAAGCTCTTAAGTTCCTGGTCGAGCATCGCAGTTGCAGCATTACTTTGTTTCTTTATTGTGTTACAGAGTATTTTTGCAAAGATGAAAGAGAGCAGTAAATAATAAAGTGAATAAGAAAAAGCTGTCGCACAGAGAAAATTCTCTATTTATGTGCGGCGGCTTTTTGGTATATAATGAAAAGCAGAGGTTATGGGTTCGGAGGAGATATGTTAAACAAAAGGTGGGTATCAGCAGGAATCACGGTACTTGGGGCGATATTTTTGCTGGCAGGATGTGGAGAAAAAAGAGGGCAGCGTACGAATGGACTGGACACGGAGGAGATGGCAGGTCATGATGGGTGTATTGTGGTAGGCTATGCACAGGTCGGTTCAGAGTCAGACTGGAGAACAACGAATACGCAGTCATTTAAAAATATTTTTACGGAAGAAAACGGTTATTATCTGATTTTTGAGGATGGACAGCAGAAACAGGAAAATCAGGTCAAGGCGATCCGCAACTTTATCCTACAGGATGTGGACTATATTATTTTAGATCCGGTTGTGGAAACGGGATGGGAAGCGGTGCTTGAGGAGGCAAAGGAGGCAGGAATCCCTGTCATTCTCTCTGACCGTACCGTGGAAGTCGGCGATGAAAGCCTTTACAGCTGCTGGGTAGGAAGTAATTTTTGTGAAGAGGGAATAAAGGCGGGGGAGTGGCTTGAAAATTATTTAAAAGAACAGGGAAGAGAAGATGAGACGATCCATTTAGTCACACTGCAGGGGACGTCAGGTTCCTCCGCACAGATCGGGCGGTCGGACGGTTTTGAAAAAATATTAAAAAAACACTCAGACTGGGTGATGCTTGAAAAACAGTCGGGCGATTTTACACAGGCAAAAGGTCAGGAAGTCATGGAAGATTTTTTAGAGAAGTACGATGATATCGATGTTGTGATCAGTGAAAACGACAATATGACGTTTGGCGTGATCGATGCGCTTGAGGCGGCAGGAAAGAAAATGGGAACAGATGGTGATGTGATCGTGATCTCATTTGATGCAGTAAAAGATGCGCTTACGGTGATGCAGGATGAGAAGATCATGGCTGATTTTGAGTGCAATCCGCTGACAGCCCCTTTGGTCGAACAGACGATCCGGCATATGGAAAACGGGGAAGAGGTCGATAAAGTCCAGTATGTGGAGGAAGGATATTTTGATTACACGATGGATCTGAAATCAATCCTGAAAGACAGATCCTATTAGACAATAGGGAAAGTGTGTATATTGCTTCTTTGGTTTTATTTTTGTATAATATTGAAATAAATTATACTGGGAAATCAAATAAAACAGAGGAGAAGAGCAGTATGGCAGAAGAGGAATTTCAGGAACAAAGTTCCGTGAAAACTGAAACTGAAAAAGAACAGAGTGCCGTGGAAAAGAAAAAAGCAAAAGAACAGAGTGCCACAGAAAAGGAAAATGTAAATGTAGAGAATGTTATGGAACAGGAACAGGTAGAAGATCCGGTTATCATAGAGAGCGAAGATGTGAAGATGGAAACAGAACCGGATTACATGCAGATGGAAGTCAAAAATCCGCGCATCGGGAAAGTTTTAAAGCTTGAAGAGGAAGCAAAGCGGCAGAATGAATTAGAGCAGCTTCGCAGCAAGCGGATCAGACAGCAGCAGGAATATATCAATCAGATGATCGACTCCGTGGAAGCAAATCTGAAGAATACAAAAGAAGAACAGAAGCTAAATGAGGAGTTTGAGCGCCATATCAGAACGGAAGTTTACCGGATGCATGGTATTAGTGAGGATAAACTTCAGGGCATGGAGGAGCGGCGCAATGCATGGTATCAGGGGGCTGCGTTTGCGCTGTTTTTTTTGTCGCTGATCTTAGTGGCAGTGTGCGGTGTTCTGCATGGATTTGGTTCGGAACTTTGTATTTTTATGGCATTTTATACGGCAATCGAGGGCACACTTCTTTCAAATGGCAGGAAACAGGCAGCGTTTTTTGAGGTGCTGATCAAGGTTTTATATCTGTTACTTTACCCTGTGATGCTGACGGTGTTTGTATGTTACGAACTGAAATTTAAGGAATATGATATGTTAGTTCCGATCTTTGTGATCGCTGGCGTGGTTGTTCTGATGCTCGGTGCGGTATCTTATTTTGCTTACGACCCATACCGTGTGGATAAGCGCAACCGCAAAAAAGCAAACAGTTACATAAAAGAGATGGAAAAGGCAGCGTTAAAGGAAGTACGTCTGAAAGAAAAAGCACTTGAAAAATTACAGCGGAAAAACGCGAAGAAGGCACAGAGAGAAAAAGTGCGCAAAGAAAAGGAAGAAGAAAGACGTACGAAACGGGAAGCACGCAAAGCGGAGCGGGAAGCAGCACGGCAGAAATCAGAACAGGAACAGCCGGCAGAAAAAATCATTGGATGGTGGGAAAAAATCCGTCATAAGAATGAGAAGAAAACTGAAAGTGAAGTGAAAGAGCAGATGACAGAAAACATTGCGAAAGACAAAAATGAGAGCGCAGAATAAAAGTCTGTTATGGTCAAAGACCAATAACATATAGAAATGCAGGAAGAAAGGACAAAATGAAACATGGAAGAATTTTAAATTCAGTGCTCCGGCGTCAGCGCCATCTCCGTCGCCGGATAGATTACCGCCTCGTCCACCTGCTCGATCGAGCGCTGGCTTTCCGGGTCGAAGGTACGGATCGAATCGACCTCGTCGCCCCACAGCTCGATCCGGTACGGCACCTCCTCCGTCAGCGGGAAAATGTCAATGATACCGCCGCGCACCGAAAACTGCCCTGATCCCTCAACCTGCGCGACCTTCTCATATCCCATTTCTGCCAGGGCGTGCACAAGCTTCTCAACCTCGACCACATCTTCTGCCCCGATCGTGAGACTCCGCTCTTTCATCCACGCAAGCGGCAGCAGATGTTCCATCAGCCCGTCGATCGTCGTGACCACCACGCCGCCGGAACTCTCCAGGACCCGCCGCATGACCTGAATCCGCTGTTTCGTCAGCAGGTTTCCGTGGATATCCGACGTATAAAACAGCAGATCCCTCGCCGGGTACAGCGAAATATCCGTATCAAAGCACCGGTAATCCTCACAGATCTCCCGCGCCCTCGAATCATCGTAGGTGACAATCAGCTTCCAGGGCGTCAGATCCGAAAGCTCGGACAGCAGATGCACCTTCTGCGAATCCAGGCATCCCGTGACAAGAAGCGGTCCCTGTCCGCGCTGTAAATCCGTCTTGAGATCCTGGAACTCGATCATCTCCTCTAACGGATTTGCAAATAAATCGCTCATTGTGTCTTGACTTCCTCCTTCCTCTCCGCCTTCTGCTTCTCTAGCTTCTCCTTCTCCCCGCGCGCCGCGCCGTTAAAATGGTTCATCGCCGCCTCAACGCCCTCTGTCATCATATCCACGACTGCCGCCGCACCGTCCTTAAACGCCGTCGTCATCGTTTCGGCTTCCTCTTTCGGAAAATGTCCCAGCACATAGTCTGCCAGATCCATGCGCGCCGGCTTCTCGCCCACACCGATCCGCACGCGTGGAAATTCCTGCGTTCCCAGATGGGCAATGATATTTTTGATTCCATTGTGGCCGCCCGCGCTGCCTTTTTTTGCGGATCCGAATGCCGCCCGGAACCAGGCTGATATCGTCATAAATCACGATAAACTCCGATGGATCTACCTTATAATAATCCATCACCTGACGGATGCACTCGCCGCTCAGGTTCATATACGTCTGCGGCTTTACCAGAATGACCTTATTTCCCTCGATCACGCCTTTTCCGATCAGTCCCTTAAATGCTTTCTCCCGGACATCAATGTTATACTTGTCCGCCAGCGCATCCAGCGTCATAAATCCCACATTGTGGCGGGTTCCCTCATATTCTCTTCCCGGATTTCCAAGTCCTGCAATTACATACATAATTCTATTTCTACCCTCTTTTTCTATAGTATCAAAAATACCAGATTCTTCACTCATCGTCTTTCTCAAAAAGCCAAACAGACACGACTTTTAAGCGTTAAATCCTGAAACTGCCACTTTTTCAAGCTGTTTCAGGATCTAACGCACTTATTTTTCTGGATACTTTTAAAGTTACTGTTCACGGATAGGCACTTTTGGAATCGAAAGTGCCGTAAGTTTTGGGGTCGTGTAAATAAGAAGTTACTTTCCCTTCACAACCTCAACCGCCTTCTGCAGC
>ENA-OPYX01000761-OPYX01000761.1-human-gut-metagenome-genome-assembly--contig:-NODE-761-length-18540-cov-4.444903_pt1 | contig 18540 bp, 22 predicted proteins | sample MGYA00242639_ERZ504486 | MGnify/ENA primary metagenome ERZ504486 (study PRJEB26092, sample SAMD00036296) | human gut metagenome | host: Homo sapiens | study: EMG produced TPA metagenomics assembly of... | reverse complement strand
TGCTACCTGCCCAAGAGCTTCACCAACTATCATGAGGCTTCCACGGTGTACAAGACCGACGCCAAGAAGGCTAAGAAGCTCATCGAGGAGTCTGGCATCACCCCGGGTGCCATCACCCTGCGCACCACCGACAACGAGCAGATTAAGGGCATGGCCGCCCAGGTCAAGAATGACCTCGACGCTCTCGGCTTCGATGTGACCATCCAGACCGATACCTCGCCGGCCACCTACGCTGCCATCGACGGCGGCGAGGCCTACGATATCCTCCTTGCCCCTGGCGATCCTTCCTGCTTCGGCGCCGACCCCGACCTGCTGCTCAACTGGTGGTACGGCGACAACGTCTGGATGCAGACCCGTTGCCCGTGGAAGGAGTCCGCTGAGTGGCAGAAGCTCCACGGTCTCATGGACGAGGCTCTTGCCGCCGAGGGCGATGAGCAGCAGAAGAAGTGGAACGAGTGCTTCGACATCATTGCCGACAACGCCGTTCTGTACCCCGTTGTCCACGTCAAGACCGTCTCCGCTTCCTGGGACGATCCGTCCACTGCGCCCAACGGCGAGGCCCTCGATGGCTTCAAGGGCATCGGCACGACGAGCATGTCCTTCAGGGGCGTTGCGACCGTCAAGGCGTAAGACTCGCTTGAGTCTGTATGCAGGATGTCGGTCGTTGGGACCGTATCCTCATAGTTGAAACAAAGACCCGGGCGACCTCGATGTCGCTCGGGTCTTGTAATGAGTATCCGTACTCATATACCAGTTGGTCCTACCGACAAAAGAAAGGGGAGAGAACGTGAACAACTTGCTACGTTTGATTGGAAGGCGTCTTGTGGCGCTGCCGATCATGGCATTGGGCGTCACCGTCCTGGTGTTCTTCCTTATGTCGTTCTCCAAGACCGACCCCGCCTACACGGCGTTGGGTGACGGTGCCTCGCCCGAGGCGGTTGCCGAGTACCATGAGAAGTATGGTCTGGACGACCCCTGGCCTGTGCGCTACGTGCGCTATATGGGCGATTTGATCCATGGTGACATGGGCACCTATGGTGCTGCTCGCAACTCCGTTGCCAAGCGCATCTCCACGGCCCTGCCCGTCACGATGCAGCTGACCTTCATCGGCCTTGCCATCGGTGCGGTCGTTTCGTTTTTACTCGGCGTCATCGCGGCACTGTATCGCGACAAATGGCCGGACCAAGTGATCCGCGTCTTTTCCATCGCCGGCTTGGCAACCCCGTCGTTCTGGCTTGCCGTTCTGTTGATCCTGCTGTTCTCTTCCTACCTTAAGGTGCTTCCGGCATCGGGTGCTCTGCCTCACTTCACCACGAATCCGGCTGGCTATCTGGGAGATGGGAAAGCAGTCATCGACTGCATGTTCCAGAAAGAGGAGCTGGTTTCGTTTGTGAAGAACTGGGGTTTTTGGAACACGTATTCCGTGAGGGTGTGTATGACCGGCTGTCGGAGGGAGGTGGTGTCAAAGAGACAGCGGAGACCAGCATCGGGGAAGGGAGGAGGCTTAGAATCTATCAACTGGGACAGGACAGTCCGATCATGATGCGGTTTATCAGTCTGGCAGAGAGAAAAAAGAGAGGGTATGACAGACCGCGCAGGGAGGAATATGTCAGAGTCTATGAGGGGGAGATAGAAAACTATAGTCTGGAGGAAGTCTGGGAAAAATACGGACGAAGAGTACCGGAAGGGTTTCAGGGACATGCATTGTCCATTTCGGATGTGATCGAGTTTGCGGATGGGGAAAACAGCCGCTTTTTCTACATCGAACCATCCGGGTATGAGGAAATCAGATTTTAACAAGGAGGATCATTATGCCAAAGGCAAAAACTGCCCAGAGCCGGGCAGAAACCACAGAACAGCACGCGCCATCCGGAGCAGGGAACAAAGAAAACACCCCGCTCCAGTTTGATGTGCGCATCCAGTCCATCCGTCCGGGGGACAGCATCAAGGGAACGGCATCCGTAAACATCAACGGGGCATTTGCAATCCGGGGTGTCAAGATCATTGAGGGAAGCAATGGACTGTTTGTTTCCATGCCAAGCTATAAGGCTGGGAATGAGTACAAGGACATCTGTTTTCCTATCACGCAGGAATGCAGAAACAGCTCCATGAAGCAGTCATCGGAGCTTATGAGCAGGCAATTTCGCAGGGGCAGGATACGGTAGCAAAGCATCATGGGATGCAGGCACCGGAAGGACAGCCGATGGAGATGGCAGGAATGTAACAGGATAAAACCAGAGAACATAGAGCAGACCGCACAGAAACGGTCCGGCAGATCATGAGAAAAATTGGAGGAAAAAAATATGAGAAATATGATGAAAAAAGCAGCACAGAATGTAAAGGCAGTTGCCGTGAGAGCAGGGATGTTAATGAAGGATACCAAGGGCGAGAACTATGTGGATACGGCGGTCAAAATCCTGATCGCAGTCGTTCTCGGCGCACTGCTCCTGGCAGGTCTTTATGCACTCTTCGGGGATGTGGTGATGCCTACCCTTACCCAGAGGATTCAGGACATGTTCAACTATGCAGGATAAGGAACACCGGTCCAAGACAGGGAAACAGGAAAAATAACAGAATGATATGGAGGAAAACAGATGCCTAGAAGAGCAAACACACAGACACAGCAGGAAGCAGTACAGGAAAATGCCGCAGTGCAGGCAAATACAGGGGCAGACATGCAGATGGAGGCTGCCATCACAAAAACACAGCCGGAAAAGGGTGTCCTTGCCCTTGCCGATGTAAAAATCGGGGATTTCATGACGATCCGAAATGTCAGAATCAAGGAAGATGACTACGGGCTGACGGTTGCCATGCCGAAAACAAAGGCAGGAGCAAATGAACAGTACAAGGATACGGTGTTCTTTGCCGACAGGGGAATCAAGGAAAGATTTGACCAGACGGTACAGAAAGCGTATGAAACTTTTATGCACCAGCAGACGGATCTGGATGAGGAACCGGAGGAGGCAGAGGAGCTGGAACAGGAAGAAAGTGGCATGAACATGGGAATGTAGCATGATCAGGCTGGCTTTCTTTTTTTCTGCCCTGTCTTTGGCGGCGGTCATGGATATGAGGACAAGGACCATCCCGGACTGGCTGGTCGTTCTGGTGGCACTTACCAGCATGCTGCCACCGGGACAGCCCAATCTTTTGGGAGTTCTTGCAGGACTGCCGCTGCTCCTCGCAGGGATTACCATAGGAGGAATCGGCGGAGGGGATGTGAAACTCATGGGGGCATGCGGCCTGGTTCTTGGAGCGAGCCAAGCGCTTACGGGACTGTTTCTTGCATTGTGTCTGCTGGTGCTGTGGCATGCGGCAGGGAACATGGGCAGAAAAAAGAACAGAAAGAAACAAAAAGAGGAGAAGGAACAGGCATACCCGCTTGTTCCGTTTCTTTTTGCAGGAATGCTGATTGGTATCTGGATAGGAGGTTAAAGAATTGAAAAAGAAATTATTACTGGCAGGGATTGTGGCACTGCTTGCAGGAACTGTCATGGCAGCAAGAAAGAAAAAATATACGGAGACATCGAGATAGGAGGAGAAGAGAATCATGAAACTGTTAAAAAACCGTACTGTTCTTGGGGTACTCTGCATTGCAGTGTCCCTGCTCATCTGTTTTGCAGTAACACCGCTTGTCAATGCCGGACTGTCCCAAAAGACCACAATCGTGCGTTTTGTAAAGGACGTTAAGGCAGGCGAAGAGATCAAAAAAGGAATGCTGCAGGAAGTCGAGGTGGGAGGTTACAACCTGCCCGAAAATGTGTTAAGGAGCATCACGGAGGCGGAAGGAAAATATCTGACCGCAGATGTTTATGCAGGGGATTATATCGTAGCAGAAAAAGTAGCGGACGAGCCGGCTGCAGAAAATAAATACCTGTACAACTTAAACGGGGAAAAACAGGCAATCTCCATCACTATCAGTTCTTTTGCGGAAGGACTCTCCGGCAAATTAAAGAGCGGGGATATCGTGTCGGTCATCGCACCGGATTACCTGGGCAGCGGCGAGACAGTCATCCCGGCAGAATTAAAATATGTGGAGGTCATCGCAGTGACGGCAAAGTCCGGCTATGATGCCAATACACAGGAGCAGGAAGAGGAGAAGGAGCTTCCGTCCACCGTCACGGTGTTAGTCAGACCGGAGCAGAGCAGACTGCTGGCAAGGCTGGAAGCAGAGGGAGAAATCCACCTGTCACTGGTATACAGGGGAGACAGCCAGAAAGCCGCACAGTTCATTGAAGCACAGGATCTGGTGCTGGAGGAGCTTCTGGAAGAAACCACAGAGGAAGAAGAGGTATCTGTTGTAAAAAAATGAGGTGCCGAGGACAGGAGGGGAAGCGGATGCAGTGACGGCAGAAGAAACCTCGGCAGACGAGAAAAATGATACGGATATGGAGGAATAGTGTTTGAATTTCATGAAAAATTCTTTGTTCCAGAGAAATCTGGAGCAGGAAAGGGAAGAAGAGATGCCGGAAGAGGGAGGCGTGCTTGCCGTGTGGGGCAGCCCTTCCTCTGGCAAGACGGTGGTGTCTGTGAAACTGGCAGAGCATCTGGCAAAGAAAAAAAGAAATGTCATCTTAATCCTTGCGGATATGGTCACGCCGCCGCTGCCCTACTTATGCGCACCGTCAGACATTGAACAGGAAAGGTCGTTGGGGAGCATTCTTGCCGCATCCCATGTGACGGAAAACCTCATCAAGAAGAACTGCATGTTCTACCGGAAGAATGATTATCTTTCCATGGTCGGGATGTTAAAGGGGGAGAATGTGTTCACCTATCCGCCCTATGAAAAAGAGCAGGCGGCAGAACTGCTCCAGCTTGCAGCACAGATCGCACCGTATGTCATCGTGGACTGCACCAGCAATATCGCATCGGATATCCTGTCGGCAGTCGCATTGATGGAGGCAGATACGGTATTAAGGCTGGCAGGGTGTGACTTAAAATCCATCAGTTACTTATCCTCCCAGCTTCCACTGCTCTCAGACCACAAATGGGATGCCGACAAGCAGCTAAAGGCCGTGTCCAATATCAGACAGCAGGAGGCGAGCAGCCACATGGAACAGATCCTTGGCAGTGTGTCGTTCCAGATTCCGCACAGCAGTGAGGTGGAAGCACAGTTTTTAGAAGGGGAACTGCTTGGGGAACTCGGCTTGAAAGAGAGCCGGACATTCCGCAGGGAGATAGAGAAAATCAGCAGGGAGGTATTCGGGGTATGAAAAACAACCAGAATCTGTTCTTTTCCCGGAGGAAAAGGGAAGGGCGTTTTCGGATGTCTTAAAAGAGGTGCAGGAGTATATCTCCAGCAAATATTCCACGCTCATGGTAGAAGGCGGGAGCGAGGAAGTAAAACAGCAGGTCAAGCGGTACATCACAAAGTATATCTGCGACTACCGCATCACGGTAAAGGGAAAAACACAGGAACAGTTGATCGATGACCTTTACACGGAAATGGCAGAGTTTTCCTTCCTCACCAAGTACATTTTTGGAACCGGGATAGAGGAAATCGATATCAATTCCTGGCGGGATATCGAGATACAGTACAATGACGGCAGGTGTGAAAAGCTGGAGGAACACTTCGAGTCCCCGGAGCATGCGGTCAATGTCATAAGGCGCATGCTCCATGTGTCGGGCATGGTGTTGGACAATGCCTCCCCTGCGGTGTTAGGGCATCTGAGCAAAAATATCCGAATCGCCGTGTTAAAGACGCCGCTTGTGGATGAAGATGTGGGGATTGCAGCGTCCATCCGTATTGTCAATCCGCAGAGCCTGAAAAAGGAAAACTTTGTGGATGGCGGCACCGCAACAGGGGAAATGCTGGATTTTCTGGCAGAGTGCCTGCGTTATGGAATCAGCATCTGTGTTGCAGGAGCAACCAGTTCGGGAAAGACCACGCTTGCAGGCTGGCTGCTTACCACCATACCGGATGGAAAGCGCATCTTTACCATCGAAAACGGCAGCCGTGAGCTGGCACTTGTAAGGGAAAAGGATGGAAAAGTGACCAACAGTGTCATCCATACGCTGACCAGATACAGCGAAAATGAAAAGCAGAATATTGATCAGGACATGCTCCTCGATATGGCACTGCGTTTCAACCCGGAGATCATCTGTGTCGGGGAGATGCGTAGTTCGGAGGCGTACACGGCACAGGAATCGGCAAGAACCGGTCATACAGTGCTTACCACGATCCACAGCAACAGTTGTGAATCCACTTACAGCCGAATGAGGACACTGTGCAAGAGAAAATATGACATGGATGATGAGGTGTTGATGGACCTTGTAACGGAGGCATTCCCTATCGTGGTGTTCACCAAGCAGCTTGAGAACCGCAAGAGAAAACTCATGGAAATCATGGAGTGTGAGATCACGGCAGACGGAAAGCGGAAGTTTAACCCGCTGTACCGCTATGAGATCACCGAAAACCGGATGGAAGGGGACCGCTTTATCATTAACGGCACGCATAAGAAGGTGTGCGGAATTTCCGAGAGCCTCAAAAAGAGATTTTTGGAAAACGGCATGCCAAAAGATGTGCTGGAAAGAATTGAAAAAGGAGGGGAGAAAGCATGCTGACATTACAGGTCATTGCCTGCATCGGGATCATTACAGGGGCATTCCTGCTGTTCCACATCCGGCTAAATGACTTTACGGGGAACATTTTCCACAGGCTTTTGGACGCACCGAAAGGAATCCGTGAGGAGATACTGGAGGAAACCAAGCGCAGGAAAAAATCCTATTTCCGAAGGGAAATCGAGGAAGTACAGGCAATTTTGAAAACAACGGACAGGGAGGAGCTGTTCCCGCTTTTATGCACGGCATCCCTCCTGCTGTTTGCCGCAGGAGCAGCCATTGCCGTCATGATCGGAAATGTTTTTTTAATTCCGGTGCTGGCGTGCGGATTTTTATTTCTGCCGTTCTGGTACATCAGGCTGACCGCATCCCATTTCAAAAAGGATGTGTCATCGGAACTGGAAACCGCACTGTCCATTATTACAACGGCATACCTGCGAAGTGAGGACATCCTTACTTCGGTGGAGGAAAACCTCGAATATTTAAATCCGCCGGTCAAGACCGTGTTTGCAGATTTTGTGTCAAGAATCCGCCTCATAGATCCAGACCTTGAAGCAGCCTTGGAGGAGCTTAAGGGAAAGATTGAAAATGATGTGTTCATGGAGTGGGTGGATGCCTTAAAGTCCTGCCTGTATGACAGGTCACTAAAGACAACGCTGACACCGATCGTGGCGAAACTGTCGGACATGCGCATCGTGAATGCAGAGCTGGAATATCTGGTATTTGAACCCAGAAAGGAATTTATCACAATGGTGGTGTTGGCAGTGGGGAATATCCCGCTGTTATATTTCCTGAACCAGTCCTGGTACGATACGCTCATGCATACCATCCCCGGACAGATTATGCTGGCAGTTACCGGCGCAATTATTTTTGTTTCCACGGCATGCGTCATAAAACTGACAAAGCCGATTGAATACCGGACATAAGGGGGAGGGATAAATTGAAAATCGTACTGATAGTTGTATTCATCCTGACGGCATGCGGACTGTTCCTTCTGCTGTCGGGCATCTTAAAGCTGCCGACACTGCGGACCGGCAGGGCGATGATGCAGTCAGGGAAGAAAGAAAAGAAACTGCAGAAAACACTGGATGCGTTCTACATGGACGGAGCGGCATACTTAGGAAAATACATCGGGATGAATGCCTACAAAAAAATGCAGGATGCAGAATGTCCTAAATGCGGCAGGACTTAAGATGACACCGGAAACCTATATGGCGTATGCCTATCTGAAGGCAGGGAGCATTTTTCTCCTGACCTTCCGGCACTGCATGTATTTCCGCTGCTTGCCATCCTGCTCGTGCTTTTAGGAGTCATGGTCTACTATAAGGAGACAAGAAAAGCAGAAGAGCTGGTAAGGGAAAAAAGAAGCAGATCGAGGGAGAGCTGTACCGTTTTGTTTCCACCATCACACAGGAGCTGAAAAACAGCAGGGATGTACTTTCCATGCTGGAGCATTATAAGGAAAATGCCGGGAGATGTTCCAGAAGGAACTGGACATTGTGTGTGCCGACATGCGTTCCAGCAGCTATGAGGCAGCACTCACCCGTTTCGAGGCAAGGCTCAATTCCCCGCAGCTCTCCGATGTGGTCCGTGGACTGATTGGTGTGTTAAGAGGCGATGACGGTGCAGTGTATTTCCAGATGCTCACACACGACTTCAAGCAGGCAGAACTGCAGAGGTTAAAGGCAAAGGCAGCAAAAATCCCGCCGAAAATCCGTGTCTTTTCTTTTGCCATGCTCTTATGTTTCCTTGCAACCTATTTTGCCATCATCGGCTATGAGATCATAAAGTCCATGGGAACACTGTTCTGATAAAAGCGCAGGAAGGAGAAAAAATGAAGCGGATCTATAAAATTATGAGGGACAAAAAGGGGGAGGGATATATCGATGCGGCAGTCGTTGTATTCTGTGTGATGTTTGTCATTGCCCTTGGCGTCAGGATATTTCCGGTTTTTATCACGAAGATACAGCTTGACAATTTTGCAGACGAGCTGGTGAGGGAGGCAGAGATCAGCGGCAGGGTTGGAAGTGAGACAACCGCAAGGCAGAGAACCTTGGAGGAAAAAACAGGGATACATCCAGCCGTAAGCTGGTCAAGAACCGGAAAAATCCAGTTGAATGAAGAGGTGACGGTAACACTGACGTTGCAGAAAGACCTCGGACTTTTTGGGAAATTAAGGTCGTTCCCGGTAACCATAAGGGCGAGGGCATCGGGAAAGAGTGAGGTGTATTGGAAATGAGAAAATGCTATCAGAGCTTCAAAAGACTTCTGACAGGGCAGGAGGGAAGCATGGCCCCGGTTGCTGTAGCTGCAACAATAGCCATGCTTTTTATCATCCTTGGTGTTTCAGAATACATGCGCCTTGTCATCACGGCAGCCGGAATCAAAGATGCCATGGAATCTGCCGTAGTTTCCGTGGTAAACGACAATTACAATGAAGTTTATCATGGTGTCAGGGAAGGATATGCTGCAGGATATGAGCCGGACGATACGGGATTTGCGGCATCCGTGGACCATGGGGATATCTATGGCAGGATGTGTTTTCTGCTTGGTCTGGAAGAGGATGGGAACAGTTATGTCCGCTATAACAACAGTGGTGAACTGGAGTACAGGCTCAAAAATCTTTCTGTGGACATCCACAACACGGCACTGGCATCGCCGGGAGGAACTTATTATGCGGATGCAGAGGTCACGATGGAAGTGCCTGTGCGTTTCGCAGGAAAAATCTTGTCGAATATGTCGGTCAGGTTGAAGGTGAGGGCGGCCTACCGGGAGAAATTTTAGTAACATGTTACAGATATCGTAAGACTTATTACATTTCCATAGACTTTCCAGACGTTCTATGGTAGCGTGTGAACTACGAAAATCAATCAAAAAAGCATAAGGAGGGAATGCCATGAAAGATAAGACAAAAAAGTGGCTGGCAGTCGCAGGACTTCTAGCAGTATGTGCGGTGCTTGTGTTTGGAATCAGCAGGGTGCTCTACCATGAGCCGGACAGGGAGGCACAGGTCGTGGAGAGAGAATCGGAGGAGACAGAACTTTTTGTGGAGACAGAAACACCGGAACCGGCTCCGGCAGAAAGCACAGAAGCAGAGATGGAAGAGCCGCTTGTGATCGAGACGGAGACAGGAACTTCCGTAAATGACAGGGAGCAGGAAATTCAGGAAACCCCGGAGAAAACAGAAGAGGAAAAACCGAGTGAGCCGCCTGCACTGTCTGAGGGAACCGCCACGGACCAGCCGGATACACCACCGTCCTATGAGGAGGAAAAACAGGAGGAACCGGCTCCGGCAGAGAACCAGACGCCAAAGACAGGTGATACCAAAGACGGCATGGTATATGTGGAAGGCTTCGGATGGATTACCGATGAAGGGGAAGGCTCAGGCACCTACGCAGATGACATGTATGAAAATGGCAATAAGATCGGAATCATGGATTAAATAAACAGAACGTAAAGGAAAGGCACAGCAGAAAAATGTTGTGCTTTTTTTGTGGGCAGATACGGGCAGTGTGCCATATCTGCCCGCTGTGTTTAAAGGAGAAATGCATGAAATATATCAAACAGAAAATCCTGCTGTTTGTGCTTTTGCTTGCCATGGCAATGCCGGTATCGGTTTATGCAGCCGGGGAAGGGAACATCGACAATGGCGGTGGAGGTATGGGAGCAGGAACGGGAACTAATTTTTGGAGCAGCCACGATGAGGGTGTGCGTGTAACGGTAATCAGAGCCAGCGACGGTTCAGTTGCATCAGCATCCATTGACCTTACCAACAAGCATCCGACTGATATCCGGGTGCATTTTGGAAAAGTAAGCAAGACTTCCTACAGGAATGGCGCAGGACTTTCTGCAAGGATGGGAGGCTATACATTTTATAATCCAGCACAGTCCCTGCCACAGATTATCAGTACTTCAAGAGGAGGGGCAAACCTTGCAGCCATCAAACAGTACTTTACGGACGAGCAGGTGATCAGAGCCATTGCAGGATATGTCGGCATGGATTTCCAGACGCTGACAAACGGAGAGTACAAGCTGTTATTAGAGCCGATTGCATATGTGACGTTTGAGGGAGTCCGGACTGCGTTTACCGCCACGGAAGCGGCAAAATACAACCAGTTAAGGGGCGGCCTGTTGCGAAAGAAAATGCCGTCCCTGTCCCATAAAAACCTGCCGCTTGCCATGTTTTTGGAAACATCGGATTTAGGATATCCGGCGTGGAGCGGCTCTAAGACAGAGAAAGCGAATGATGAGGATATCATCCGCGCATTAGGACTTGGCATCGTGCGGTTTAATGAGGTGGTCACACCGGAAGTCATCGAAGCGGACTATGAATACCGTGTGGATACGGATGTGATAACGGCGGTCACGGTCAGTGGAGGACAGAGTGATCCGGACAACTCCGTCACCGTGACATTTTCTATTCTGGGAAGAAGCTACAAGGTTGAAAACGTGTATTACCCGGAGGACGGACAGCAGCTCGTGTGGGTAAAATGGCATACCCCGTCCACGGAACAGCACATCACGATTATCGTGACCGCCAGCGGAGGCAGTGCATCCGTGAGCCGGGGAACCATCACGGCGAACATTGTGGATCTGGATGACAATCCACCGCCAAATCCTGTTGCAGATGACAGAAATGACAGCTACCGGAAAGAAAATGCAGTGATGCCTGTAAATCCAGAAAAGACACAGGCGGCATGGAGTGTCTGGAAAGCCAAGTGGAAGGAAAAATGGGTATGGCACAGTGACTGGAACTGGGAGTCAGAGGATCATTCGGCAAGCTGTGAGGCAGGATGCACACAGAGCCATGGATACTGGCAGGATGATGGCGAGTATGTGGATGAAGGCTGGTGGGAATTTGAAGAGAAACATTATTCGGCATCCCTGACCGCAGATATGCATCTGGTCACGGATGAGAAGGCACCGACCGCGGACGGCATGGTTACCAAAAGCGGGTATGGTGTGAATGTTTCCCTGAGTGCAAGGGCATTGAGCAGCCAGACATCCGCAACAACAGCACCGCAGACAGCAGTCAGTTACTTCCCGGAATTTTATTACGAAACCTACTGGCGGCTTTTAGAGAGAACCAGAAATGGATACAGTGCGGTCTTTGAATTTAAGAATAATGAGTATTCCACTTATTACCGGAGGACACATTTCACACCGGTCTGGATGCCGGACGGGGAGTACCGGGTATACACGTACCTGCTCGACTGCTGGACACCGGATGGAATGCTTTCCGTGAACCTGTCAAACGCTGTGCAGATATCTGGAAGCCTGTGGGATGACTGGCATATCGCACCGCAGAATGTGAGGTAGGAAACCGATGGGATATGAGAGAATCCAAAAGCCGGAAGGACTGCTGTACCATTACACCAGAAAAGAAAATCTGGAATCCATCTTAAGGGATGGGAGGATACGGAAATTTTGTGACCGGGAAACATGGTTCACGAAATCCCTTGCAGATACGCTGCGGCTTATGTCACTCACGGTGATGCAGGAGGGAGCAGCTTATTATGATGCGAGCGGCAGGCTGCAGCGTTACCCGGCATTTGTACCGGAGGATTATGTAGTTTTAGAACTTACCCCGCGCTACCAGAGCGGGGAATGGGTGATCTGGAATCAGGAACTTCCACCCAATGCCCCGGAGTCCGTAAGGGAGCTTGCGGAAGAGTTCAGCCACTTAAAACTCGGATACCGTGGAGATTTAAAGTTCTGGGAGAATCCTGTCATTTATGAGATGACAGACCTTTTGGAAGAACCGGACCAGACCAGTGAAATGAAAATGCAGTAAAAAAACAGAAAAAAGGAAAGGAAGATCAGATGAAGAAAAAGAAATGGATGATGATGGCAGTGATGGTGCTTGCACTTACGATGATGTTTGGAACTACAGTATATGCGTCAGGGAAAGGGGATGTGGCAGGCGCAATCGAGGGTACATGGCAGGATGCCTCCGCACAGATCAAGACAGTAGTCAATAAGGTGGTGTTTCCGGCAATCGACCTGATACTTGCCGTATTCTTCTTTGCAAAGCTGGGTACGGCATACTTCGATTACCGAAAACACGGACAGTTTGAATGGGCGGCACCCGCAATCCTGTTTGCGTGTCTGGTATTCACGCTGACGGCACCGACCTATATCTGGAAAATCCTTGGCATATAGGGGATGGTGAGAAAGAAGGTGTCAGATGTTTATATTTGATTTTGTTGCGGAAACCGTACTAGACCAGATCATCGACTGGCTGTATGGGAAGATCGTTGGATTTCTCAATGATTTTTTTGCAATGATGAACAATATGGGGGTGGAATTGTTTGACCTGCCGTGGGTGAATGCAATTACCACTTTTTTTAGCTGGCTTGGCTGGGCATTGTTTGTGGTAGGGCTGGTGGTCGGAGCTTTTGAATGTGCCATAGAGTATCAGGGAGGAAGGGGCAGTATCAAGGATACTGCCTTAAACTATGTCAAGGGATTTATGGCGGTCAGCCTGTTTTCCATTCTTCCGGTCAACTTATACTCCCTAAGTGTGTCGCTGCAGAGTTCCTTCGGATCGGCATTATCCGGCATTACAGATGCGGAAAGCATCGGGATGACTGCACAGCAGGTGCTTATGTCAGCCGCCATGCCGGGAGTGGGGAATCCGATCCTGCAGATATTCTGTGCCGTGATGATGGGGTATGCCGTGATAAAAGTGTTTTTCGGAAACCTGAAAAGAGGAGGCATCCTGCTCATACAGATCGCAGTTGGAAGCCTTTATATGTTTTCTGTTCCAAGAGGATATATTGACGGTTTTACCCAGTGGTGCAAGCAGGTCATTGGAATCTGTCTCACCGCTTTCCTGCAGTCCACCATGCTCACGGCAGGACTCATGATCTTCAAGGACCATCCTCTGCTTGGTCTGGGTGTCATGCTTTCCTCCACGGAGGTGCCGAGGATTGCCGGACAGTTCGGACTGGACACCAGCACAAAGGCAAACCTGATGAGCGGAGTTTATGCAGCGCAGACAGCCATCAACATTTCAAAAACGGTTGTCAAAGCAGTGGCAGCATAAGGCGGTGAAAGGATGGAGAAAAAGCTGGGGAGTCTGTTCGATGGGATCGGGGGATTTCCATTGGCAGCAAAAAGAAATGGCATACGGCCTGTGTGGGCGAGTGAGATAGAAAAGTTTCCCATGGCAGTTACCATGCACCGGTTCCCGGAGATGAAACACATGGGAGACATTACAAAACTGCATGGGGAAAACCTCCCGGTTGTGGATGTGATAGCCGGGGGTTCGCCATGTCAGGACTTATCCATTGCCGGGAGACGCGCAGGACTTGCGGGGATGCGTTCCGGTCTCTTTTTAGAGCAGGTACGCATCATAAAAGAAATGCGCAGGCAGGAGGAAAGGAGGAAAAACAGCAGTGGAAGGAGAGCAGATGTCCCTGTTCGACCTCGGTATATGGTCTGGGAAAATGTGCCGGGAGCCTTCTCAAGCGGAGAACCAAAAGGAGCAGATTTTAAGAGAGTCCTCGAAGAAGTCTGTGGTATATCGGAGGAGTCCGTATCTTTACCTGGACCGCCGGATGGGGCATGGACTCCTGCCGGGATTATTCTGGGACAGGAATTCTCTGTTGCTTGGAGGGTACTGGACGCTCAATTTTGGGGAGTCCCCCAGAGACGCCGAAGAATCTTCCTTATCGCAGATTTTGGAGGCCACAGTGCCGGAGAGATATTATTTGAGTCCGAAAGCGTGTGGAGGCATTATCAGGAGAGCAGGGAACAGAGGAAAAAAGCTGCCGCCGATCTTGGAGGCGGCACTTTTGATGCAGGCACAGGAGCCGACATAGTGTGTCTGATGGATCAGGGAGGACAGCGGATGGATGTGTACCGGAACCTTATCGGTACACTTCTGGCACACAGTTCAAGCACACCGCCCATTATCATGGCGAGCAGTCAGGCAAATGCAGAAATCGGGATCGGATATTGTCCGACCATTACAGCCGCGGCAGGGATGGCAGGCAATAACCAGCCGATCCTGTTTGACAATCACGGACCGGACACCCGCTACAGCGGACCGGTGAAGGTGGCGCAGACCGTTACTTCTGCACTGGGGACGGGAGGCAACAATACGCCGCTTGCTGTTCATGGAGAACCCTACTGCATCGCCGGAAATGTCATCAACCGTCAGGATAAAAACGGGGGAAACGGCTGCGGCTATCAGCAGGGAGTCAGTTATACGCTGACAACAGAGGACAGGCATTGTGTGGCATACACGGATGACCTGCCGGAGCTTTATCAGGACGTGGTTGGAACATTGTGTGCCAAGGATGCAAAAGGGCTGAACAGTCAGTATGTCAGTCAGAGCAAATGCATTGTAAGCAGAAAGAAGCGTGTGAGGAAACTCATACCGCTTGAGTGTGAAAGACTCATGGGGTTCCCGGACCACTGGACGGACATTCCGGGAGCAAGTGACAGTGTCCGGTACCGGGCATTGGGAAACAGCGTGGCAGTGCCGTGTGTGGAATATATTCTCTGCGGCATTGCTTATTTTTTAGAAAGACAGGAGGGAGAACGGGATGTACATATACCCGGATAATCTGAAATCGAAAGCGAGCATGTGGCTGTGGGAGTTAAAAGACCTTGCAGTGACAGGAATCATCGTACTGGTATCTGTGTTTGCATTTGCCTATGCAAAACTGTGGTTCCCGATGGTGATAGCAGGCGTATACGCATTTTTAACGATACAGGTGGAGGATACCACCATCTTAAAATTTATCCACTATGCATGTGCGTATTTTTTGATGGAACAGCAGCATTATGAATGGAGGTATACCGCAAATGAAACGGAAGAATGAACAGTCCACAAGGGAGCTGATGGGGACAAAGGAACTGTCGGATTACAGCATCCGCACTTACCGGAAGGATGAGCTGGTCTATTTTCTGATCCAGCCGAGCAACCTGTCCGTGTTGTCGGAGGAGAGCCTTTCTGCAAGAATCTACGGACTCATGACGGTCTTAAAAGGCATCACGGAAATCGAGATGATGTGCTTAAATTCCCGTGAAAACTTTGAGGACAATAAAAGATATTTAAAGAACCGCGCGGAGGAAGAAACCAACCCGACTGTGCGGAAACTGCTGGAACTGGATGCAGGACACCTTGACCGGATGCAGGTGCAGATGGCAACGGCAAGGGAGTTTTTACTGATTATCCGGCTGAGAAACCAGAAGGAGAATGAGGTGTTCTCTTACTTAAATCGTATCGAAAAAATGCTGGTGGAACAGGGATTTACATCCAAAAGAGCGGATGAGGAGGACATGAAGAGGATACTGGCTGTTTACTTTGAACAGAATGTCACAACGGAAAAATTTGAAGAATTTGATGGGGAGAGGTGGATCATTTTAAATGAATAACAACAGAAAGAAAAAAACACAGACACAGACACCGGGGGAAGAGAGGCTTAAGAGTTTCCTTGACATGATCGCGCCGTCCGTCATCCAGTTTTACACGGATCATTATATCTGCGGGAATACGTTCCGCAGTGTCTGGGCACTCAGGGAATATCCGACTGCAACGGATGAGCAGGCAATCCTGCGCCACCTTGGGGAAAAGGACGGTGTGACACTGCGTATCTATACCAGACAGGTCACACCGGCAGAGGAGAAAAAAATTATCAGCAATGCGGCAAACAAGAACCGCATGAAACAGGGGAATACAGAAAATTTACAGGAGACAGTCACGGCAGCGAGCAACCTGCAGGATGTGACCAACATCATTGCGACCATGCACCGCAACAGGGAGCCGTTACTGCATACGGCTGTGTATCTGGAGTTATCCGCAGCGGACATGGATAAGTTAAAGCTGCTGCAGACCGAAGTGTTGACAGAACTCATCCGTTCCAAACTGAACGTGGATAAGCTGCTGTTGCGCCAGAAGCAGGGGTTCTTATGTGTGCATCCGGCTGGCAGGAATGTCTTTCTGGAGCAGTTTGAACGTGCGCTTCCGGCTTCGAGTGTGGCGAACCTGTTTCCTTTTAACTACTCCGGCAAGACCGATAAGAACGGATTTTATATCGGGAGGGATAAGTTTGGAAGCAATGTCATTGTAGATTTCAACCAAAGGGCGGATGACAAGACGAATGCCAATATCCTCATCCTTGGAAACTCCGGGCAGGGAAAATCCTACCTGTTAAAACTGATACAGACCATCCTGCGTGAGTCCGGGATGAAAGTCATCTGCCTGGACCCGGAGCATGAATATGTTGACCTGACCGGAAATCTGGGAGGCTGTTTTGTGGATCTGATGAGCGGGGAGTATATCATCAATGTGTTAGAACCCAAAACATGGGATGAAAACGGCAGCCCGGAGGATACGGAGGCACCCTATGCGTTCCGCTGTTCCTCAAAATTAAGCCAGCATATCTCCTTCTTAAAAGACTTTTTCCGAAGCTATAAGAATTTTACGGACAGCCAGCTTGACACGATAGAAATCATGTTGGCGAAACTTTATGAGAAGTGGAACATAGGGGATGATACGGACTTTGGCAGGCTTACGCCAAAGGATTACCCGATCCTGTCTGACCTTTACGATCTGATGGAAGAGGAATATAAGCATTACGATGCGAAGAAGAAACAACTGTATACCGCAGAGCTTCTGCAGGAAATCTGTCTTGGACTTCACTCCATGTGTAAGGGAGCGGAGTCCAAATTTTTTAACGGACATACGAATATCACAGACAGCAGTTTTCTGACTTTCGGTGTCAAGGGACTGCTTCAGGCGAGCAAAAATGTGAAGGATGCCATGCTGTTTAATGTGCTTTCCTACATGTCCAATGAACTTCTGACCAACGGGCATACGGCAGCCTGCATCGATGAGTTTTATCTGTTCCTTACCAACCTGACCGCCGTGGAATATATCCGAAACTTTATGAAACGTGTGCGAAAAAAGGACAGTGCCGTCATCCTTGCCAGCCAGAATCTGGAGGACTTCAATATCGATGGAATCCGGGAGTATACGAAACCGCTGTTTTCCATCCCAACCCATGTATTTCTGTTCAATGCGGGAAACATCGATTCCAGATTTTATATCGACACCCTGCAGCTTGAGCAGAGCGAATACAACCTGATCCGCTATCCGCAGAGGGGCGTGTGCCTCTATAAATGCGGCAATGAACGTTACAACCTTATGGTACATGCACCGGAGTACAAGGAGAAACTGTTCGGAAGTGCCGGAGGACGATAAAGCAGGGAAAAAGGAAGGAGGGATGCCAAACTATGGACATGAGGGAGCAGAAATTCGGCATTGAGATCGAGATGACAGGCATTACCAGACAGCGTGCTGCGGAGGTCATGGCAGCCTATTTTTCCTCTACGTTCAGCTATGACGGCGGAAGCTATGAAGAGTACAGTGTCAGGGATGCGGCAGGCCGCAGATGGAAAGTCATGTATGACTCCAGCATTGAGGCGCAGAAAAAAGGCGGCGGTTATGCGGGGAGTGAGTACAAGGTAGAATTTGTTTCCCCTATCTGTGAATACGCGGATATCCCTGTCATACAGGAACTCATCCGGCAGCTCCGGCATGCAGGTGCAGTGGCAGGAAAGAATACAGGCATCCATGTGCATATCAACGCGGCACCCCATGATGCAAGGACACTGCGGAACATCACCAACATCATGTACAGCAAGGAAGATTTGATCTATAAGGCACTTCAGGTAGATGTAGAGAGGGAGCATCGTTACTGCCAGAAGGTGGAAGAGGACTTTTTGCAGGAACTGAACCGGAAGAAACCAAAGAGTCTGGAGGAAGTGAGCAGGATCTGGTACAAGGGGGTTGATGGAAGGCACAGGCAGTTACCATGAAAGGCCGTTACCACTGTCTGAATCTGCACAGCGTGTTCCAGAAGGGAACGATTGAGTTTCGTCTGTTTAACTCCACTACCCATGCAGGAAAAAGTAAAAGGCATATATCCAGCTCTGCCTTGCCATTTCTGCGCAGGCATTGACCAG
>ENA-OPYX01000760-OPYX01000760.1-human-gut-metagenome-genome-assembly--contig:-NODE-760-length-18556-cov-4.184221_pt1 | contig 18556 bp, 17 predicted proteins | sample MGYA00242639_ERZ504486 | MGnify/ENA primary metagenome ERZ504486 (study PRJEB26092, sample SAMD00036296) | human gut metagenome | host: Homo sapiens | study: EMG produced TPA metagenomics assembly of... | reverse complement strand
TTCTAAATAAGCCTAAAATTTTACACTCATGTTTTTTGTCTCCTTATCATAGTTGATGTCAATTGTAAGTTTATCCATCAATTCTTTATTTGGAATACAAATTTGTTCATATGCGTAATTTAAAAATCGTAAACTGCCATGGCAGAAATTTTATTTCGTAATATTATATTTTTTCAATTTATAATACAGCGACGACCGGTCAATGTTCAGCAACCGTGCAGCTTTAGCTTTATTTCCATTAGTCTGTAGCAGCGCCTGAATAATGGCTTCTCTTTCCGTAGTCTGTATCTTTTGTGCCAGATCATTCCATGACATTTCACTGGCAGGAACGGAAGTGGCAGTATGTGCAGGTTCACTTTTTGCCAAAAGCGGTTCACTGTCTGCAATTTTATTTCCTAAAAATTGTTGTGTATTACTAATCTGGTCGATCAGAAAGCCACAGCTTTTGGGGGTAATAATCTGATTTTGATTGATGGTACACAAACGTTCCACAATGTGTTCCAGTTCCCGTACATTGCCGGGCCATTGATAAGTCTGAAATAATTGCAATACATCAGTATTGGCTCCGACCACATGTGTATCATGTTCATTATTATATTTCTGAATAAAATGCTCCGTCAGTTCGGGAATATCTTCTTTTCTGTCGCGCAGAGGTGGAATCTTTAACTCTACCGTGTTGATGCGATAATACAGGTCGTTGCGGAATTTTTTCTCCCGGATCAGTTGCTGCAGATTCTGGTTGGTACAGCAAATGATACGGACATTGATCTGAATGGTTTTGACTCCTCCGACACGTTCAATCTCCTGCTCCTGCAGGACGCGCAGCAGTTTGCTTTGCAGTGTCAGCGGCATTTCTCCAATTTCATCCAGCAATAAGGTTCCCTGATTTGCCAGTTCAAATTTTCCGGGTTTGCCGGTTTTAGAAGCACCGGAAAACGCACCTGCTTCGTAGCCAAATAATTCTGATTCCAGAAGTTCCGCAGGGATGGCTGCGCAGTTGATCTTTACATACGGATTTAATTTGCGTGGACTCAATTCGTGGATGGCTCTGGCAAACAGCTCCTTGCCGACACCGGTTTCCCCTGTGATCAAAATCGGAAGGTTGGATGCGGTGTAGTCGGAAATCGTCTGTTTGATCTCTGTTAAGGCAGTGGAATGTCCGACAATGCGGTTCAGACTGTCGAACTGATTTCGCAGCATATTTAATTCGTGTTTGTAATATTCGTTTTCTTTTCGTACCGCGGAAAGTTCGGTGTTTAACTGACTGACCGTGTGCACGACATCCTGCATGATCGTAACGGCAGCAGCGCCGATCAACTGTCCGTCGCGGTAGATCGGCATACGGTTACATGCGATTGTGATATCCTGTTGTTTTGTGTGATCGTACAATGTCATCAGGTGTCCGATTTCCGGTTTCCCTGTTTTTAAGATTTCTGCCATGCGTGTGCCGGGAATAATATCGACCACCGGCTGTCCGATGGCATGTTCCTGTGAAATGCCAAGCAGGTTTGCGTAGGAATCGTTCAGGTATACGATTTTGGCATTTTTATCTATAATCACAAAATTTGGAAATGTTTCCAAGGCATCTAATAATAATCTGGATACTTTCATCCGAAAATCCCCCTTTCTCAAAAATAAAAAGCATTTGTCCGTCTGTGTTTACGGGAACTGCATGCTGAATTTCACGTATATTTAACTTACATACAGTATGACATAACGAGTGTGTAAAAGTAAAGAAAATGTTTAAAAGTGTAGGAAAAATAAACATATATCACCATAAAAGTATTGAAAAATCCAACATAAATAAAATGAGAAGTCTGAAAAATGGCTTAAAACGGGCATTTTTAAAATTGGCACGCCCCTTGCTTTATATAAAGGCATAAGGAGGGACGGTCAATGATAAAGAATATCACCGTAGTAGGAGCAGGAACCATGGGACATGGAATTGCTCATGTATTTGCAAGAAAAGGATACAACGTAAGTATCTATGAACCATTCGAAGCTGTAAGAGAGCAGGCAATGGAGAAAATTTCGGGAGAACTGCAGTTCATGGTGGACGAAGATTACATCACTGCAGAAGAAAAAGAAGAAACACTGAAACATATCAAAATTTATGATCAGCTGGTGGATGCAGCAAAGGATGCAGATTATGTCATCGAAGCATGTCCGGAAAAAATGGAACTCAAACAGGAGCTTTTTGAGACACTGGATAAGATCTGTCCGAAGCATACGATTTTTGCAACAAATACTTCCAGCTTGAAACTGTCAGAAATGATCCAGAATCTGCCGGCAGAGCGCCAGAAATTATGTATGGTAAGCCACTGGTACAATCCGCCATATCTGATTCCGATCGCTGAGCTTTCCAAATTTGGAAATATGGAAGAGGAAAAATTTCAGGAAGTATATGACCTGTATACAACATGTGAAAAAATCAGCCGGTGTGTGTATTAAAGGACATCACAGGAATGATCGCAAACCGTCTGCTTCATGCACAGGCAAGAGAAGCTTTCCATCTGGTAGAGATCGGTGCAGCAACAGCAGAAGATGTGGATAAAGCATTAAAGTACGGACCATGTTTCAGAAATGCTACCACAGGAATGTTGGAAGTTGCCGACATGGGCGGTCTGGATGTATGGCTTGCCGGTGAGGACAACATGCTTCCGGCATTGGACAACTCCGATCATGCATGCGATGCAATGCGTAACCTTGTAAAAGACGGAAACTTGGGAATCAAGACCGGAAAAGGATTTTTTGATTATCCGGATGATGTGCGGGCAAACGCACAGAATGCTTTTTACAAACGACTGATCGTTCAGTTGAAAGCAAGCAAAAATTATGAATAATCAAATGATCGATTAGATATCATCTGAAAATGGATAAAGAAAAAAGTTAGACAAAGACACACGTAACGTAACCCTAGTAAAGTAAAGAATAACGACAAAGACAAAACAAAAATAGCTGGACGCTGGACAAAATTTGACAGAAAAGGAGAAGAAAAACATGGACAAGAGTTTAAAAAATAGAAGAATCATCACAGTAGCAACCACAGGCGCATGGCCAAAAAAAGAGAATAATCCGAACGTACCGTTACAGCCGGAAGAAATTTCCGAAGAGATTTATCAGTGCTGGAAGATCGGTGCAGCAGTTGCACACGTTCATGTACGTGACGAAGAAGGAAACGATTCCATGAAAGTAGAGACTTTCAAAAAAGTCATTGATTTGCTTCACACCAACCACCCGGATTGCGACATTGTATTAAACCTGACAGCAGCAGGCGGAATTGCAAACTCAGAAGAAGACAGAATGGCACCGTTCAAGACATTAAAACCGGAGATGGCATCTTTTGACTGTGGAACCATGAACTGGATGCATATGGGAATCTTCAATAACAATCCGGATTTCCTCAGAACAATGGGAAAAGCAATGCAGGAAGCAGGTGTGAAACCGGAGATCGAAGTATTTGATCCGGGTATGATCCACGATGCAGCTTACTATCTGAAAACAGGTGTGCTGACAGCTCCGATGCATTTCCAGTTCTGTATGGGATGTGCCGGCGGAATCACAGCAACCATGGAAGATCTTGTATTTATGAAACAGACACTGGAAAAAGTTGCACCGGGTTCTACATGGAGCGCATTTGGTGTAGGAAAAGGCGCTATGGAGATCATGTATGCAGCAATCGCAGCAGGCGGACATATCCGTGTCGGCATGGAAGACAACGTAATGTACCGCAAAGGCGAACTGGCAGAGAGCAACATGCAGCTGATCGCCCGTGCACGCCGTGTCATTGAGGAGTTTGGCTGTGAAGTAGCAACACCGGATGAGGCAAGACAGATTCTTGGTTTAAAATAAGTGGGAAAAGTGGTAAAGTGAACGCAGAATAAGCAAAGCGACTGCGTTCATGAGCAAGTAGCGAAAGCGGATTGCGAATGTCCGCTTTACAAGAAGTAGAATCGAAACATTCGAATCACAAAAACAGGTCATAAAAAAGATCATAACAAATGACCTGAGAAAAACAGGGATAAATAAAAAGGCAAAAAGAGAAGGAGATTATATGATGAAAGATTATAACAACGATGCATCCTGGTTAACCGAAAACGCATGGGGAAAATGGGGCGAAGATGATGAAGTTGGAGCATTAAACGATGTGACACCGGCAGATGTAGTAAAAGCTGCATCCCTGATCCGCACCGGAAAAGTATATGATCTGGAGACTGTTCGTTTTAAAGGCATGCCGGTCTGGGACGGACATATCGGATTTGAACTGTTGACATACGGTTCCCCGATGGGAAGAAGAAACATGTCGAAAAACTCTGATTATTCACCGGCTTTTGCATGGCATAAAGATGGCGGCTGGGTAGCAAGTGCCAACGATGATTATCAGATTGATGCAAACACAGAAGTTATGATCGCACCGATGCATATGGGAACCCATATTGATGGATTCTGCCACATTACAGTTGGTGAAGATGCACATTGGTACAATGGTTACAATGTCAGCGAATACTGGGGCGATTTCGGTCCGTTAAAGACAGATGCAACAACAATCCCACCAATTATTTTACGTGGTGTACTGCTTGATATTGCAGGATATAAAGGACTGGATCACGTAGATCCAAACTATGGAATCACACCGGAAGATATCGAAGGCTGTGCTGCTTGGGAAGGCGTTGAGCTGAAAGAGAGAGACTGTGTACTGCTTCGTTGTGGAGAGCACTGGCCGGAGATGGACCGCTGTCCGGGCGCAGGTATGACACTGGCAGCAGCACGTTATCTGGTTGAAGAAAAAGGCGCCGTACTTCTTGGTGACGACATGATTGCTTTTGAGATGAATCATGCAGACGGAACGATGTCCTGGCCGCGTCATCCGCATCCGGTACATCATTACTGCTTAACACAGCAGGGTGTTCATTTTATGGAAGCAGTTCAGCTGGACGAGCTTGCAAAAGATAAAACTTATGAGTTCTGCTTTATGCTGGCATCCAACAAGATCAAAGGCGCAACCGGAATGTTTATCCGTCCGTTAGCAATCTGTTAAGCTGGCCGATGTATACACAAACAGGTCATAACGAACGGTAAAAAAGGAGATATTAAATGGAAGAAAATAAAGTAAAAGAGATGAACGTCAACGTAGTAAATGATACCGGATTTGCAGATCCGTCACCGGTACTGACACTGATCTTCGCAACCCTGTGTTTTTCCTTCTGGGCAAACACCATGGGACTGCTTGGCGAAGGCGCAGTACTTGGAATCGGCGTATTACAGCTTGCTGTATTTGTAAGTTATGCGGTCGGCGGCGTGATCCTTCTGAGAAAAGGAATCGGCTTTGGCGGTAATACATTTATGATTTTTGCCACTGTTTTTGGTGGTGTCGGTGGTCTGACACATGTCAGCATGACCATTGCAGATGCAAAGGGCGTTGCCTTCTGTTATCAGTTATGCGGAATCGCATTTATGGCAGCAGGTGTATTTCTGCTGGCAATGGTTCCGGCTCTCTTACATAAAGGAACGGTATGTGACGTATTGATGTTCCTGTTCGGCGGTCTTGGAGTATTAGGCTATGGACTGACTGGTACAGGAATCGCACCGGCAGGATTAAATTATCCGTCTGCATGGTGTCTGCTGGTTGACGGTGTTGTAGGATTTTACACCGTAATCGCCGGCATGAACGGATTTCTTGGTTTTGGAAAAATGCCGCTGGGCGGTCCGATTCTGAAAGAAAGAAGTTAATGAATAAGTTTAAGATAAACTTACAATAAATAATTGTTTTCCTATCCCCCTAGAATAGATGGAGCTGTTGCAGAAAAAATCGTGCGGCAGCTTCATTTTTGGTGCGCAAAAGTAAGAACGTTTTATCTGCAAAACAGAGTGATTCGTAAGATCATTTGTTTTCTTAACCCCCTGGGTGGCTTGTGAATGCCGCCTTTTTTTTGTTACTCTGATAAAAAGTTATCGAGTTGTTTTATTGAACGCTTTACGGAAAAATGTATGTGAAAGGAAAAAATCATGTTGAACAGAAAAGGAAAAAAAATAGGGGCAGTTCTTCTGATCATGGCAATGACACTTGGCTTGTTGACGGGATGTGGAGGAAACAGTGAGCGGAAAGATGGCTCTGCAAAAGCGGAAAACACAAGTGAAAAAGTATTTACTTACGGAGATACCACATTTAATGCAGAAAACGATGAATCGGACGTGAATCCGCACAGAGGATACTCCGGATGGGCATGCATCCGTTATGGTATCGGAGAGACATTATTTAAGTATTCAGATTCCATGGAATTAGAACCATGGCTGGCGCAGTCTTATGAAAATGTAGATGCGAATATATGGAAGATTACCTTGCGTGATGATGTGACCTTTACCAGCGGACGAAAAATGGATGCGCAGGCAGTCAAAGAATGTCTGGATGATCTGGTGGCAGTCCATGAACGTGCAGCAGGTGATTTAAAAATCAGCAATATTGAAGCTGACGGTCAGACACTGACGATCACAACCAGTGAACCGGTTCCGGCGCTGATGAATTATCTGTCTGATCCATATGGATGCATCATTGATATGGAAGCAGGTATTACAGAGGATGGAAAAGTAGTTGGAACGGGACCGTATATTGTGCAGGAGTTGGAAACCGACAAAGGTCTGACACTGGTAAAAAATGAAAATTACTGGAACGGTATGCCGCATCTGGATACGATTTATGTAAAAACGATCACAGATGGAGACACCATGACCATGGCAATGCAGTCCGGCGAATTGGATGCCGCTTACGGACTTCCGTATGCAAGTCTGCCATTATTTGAAAATGATCCATACACGATTTCTTCCTGTGAGACTTCCCGTTCATTCTTTGCACAGATGAATTATGCAGCGGAAGCACTTCAGGATGATAACGTTCGTGCAGCGATTGCAAGTGCAATTGACAAGGAAAACTTTACTTCTGTATTGCTGGATGGAAACGGAGAAGCGGCAGTAGGACCATTCCCGGAAAGTTTTACCTTTGGAGATACTACCGTAACGGCGGAAACCTATGACCCGGTGAAAGCAAAAGAACTGTTGAAAAATGCCGGTTGGACGGATACTGACGGGGACGGTTATGTGGATAAAAATGGTCAGAAACTGACCATTCGGTGGGTGACTTATCCAAGCCGTCAGGAGTTACCGCTGCTGGCAGAATCAGTGCAGGCGACTATGAAAGATATTGGAATTGACATTCAGGTAAACAGCACTGCAAATTATCAGGATTATCTGGATAAAGGCGACTGGGACATTTTTGCAGGAGCTTTTGTCAGTGCACCGACCGGTGATCCGGAGTATTTCTTCACCACACATTGTCTGGACAGTTCCACAAAGAATCGTGGCGGATATCATAGTGATGCGTTGGAAGCATTAGAAAAACAGATGGCAGTTACTTTTGATCCGACGGAGCGCGCATCTCTGGCAACACAGATGACACAGACGATTCTGGATGACCATGCATTTGTATTTGCATCTCATCTGAAAATGTCTATGGTATCCGGTAAAGGCGTGTCCGGTCTGGTGGCACATCCGTCCGATTATTATGAGATTACCGTTGATCTGGATAAAAAATAACCGGATTTCAAACTGCTTGGTTTATAAGAAAACGGAGCAGGAAAATATCTATGAAGAAATGTGTTTTCAAAGCATCTTATTTAGAAAGACGATGAAAGTACATGAGATAAAAACATATGAAAAAAGTATATAATTAAGAGATTATTGCAGTTGATACCGATTTTAATCGGTATCACACTGCTTACTTTTGTATTAATGAATGCATCTTCGACAGATGCAGTTGATGTGATGGAACAGAATACGGGAACTTCCTGGACAGAAGAACAAAAGCAGGCTGTTCGTGTGGAAACTTGGACTGGATAAGCCTCTGCCGATGCAGTATCTGGTCTGGTTGGGAAAACTTCTGAGAGGAGATATGGGGGGAATCTTATATTTCCGGGCAGCCGGTATTTTCACAGTTGTATCAAAGCTTCCGGCAACGATTTATCTGACGATCACATCTATTTTGCTGACCGTATTATTGTCTATTCCACTGGGAATTTTGTCGGCAGTGCGAAAAAAATAAATTTACTGATTATCTGATCCGGGTATTAAGTTTTATCGGAAATTCCATGCCGGGATTTTTTGTGGCGTTACTGCTAATGTATGTATTTTCGTTGAAACTGGGGTGGTTTCCTGTTATGGGAAATAATGCCGGCTGGAAGAGTGTCATATTACCGACACTGACGCTGGCAATTGCTATGTCTGCAAAATATACCCGTCAGGTTCGTGCAACTGTTCTGGAAGAACTGAACAAAGATTATGTAGTTGGAGCACGCTCCAGAGGTGTGCGGGAAAAAACGGATTTTATATGGCAGTGTATTGAAAGCATCCATGCTGACAATTGTAACACTTTTGGCTTTATCCATTGGTTCTCTGCTTGGAGGAACTGCAATTGTGGAGTCGATTTTTATGTGGGATGGTGTTGGCAAAATGGCGGTAGATGCGATACTGACCAGAGATTATCCGATCATACAGGCATATGTAATCTGGATGGCGATTATTTATGTGGTAGTAAATCTGGTAACGGATATTATTTACCATTATCTTGATCCAAGGATCCGTATACAGAATGAGCAGGTGTAACAAGATGAACAGAAAGAAAACAAAAATAAAATTTATTATATTATTGATCCTTGTAGGGGGATTACTGTTTATTGCTGCATTTGCATCTCATCTGGTTCCTTATGATCCATATGAGCAGGATCTGGCGAATGCGCTGGCAAAACCAGATGCATCTCATCTGTTTGGAACAGACCGATATGGAAGAGACATGCTTTCCAGAGTGATTTTGGGGGCACAGACAACAGTGTTTTCTTCTTTATTGCTGGTTTTGATCATAACCGTAGTTGGAACGATGATCGGAATGCTGTGTGGATATTTTGGTGGAAAACTGGATGATCTGCTGATGCGTATTTCTGATGTATTTCTGGCATTTCCGGGTATGGTATTTGCAATTGCGGTAGCCGGGGTGTTAAGTGGAGGTCTCACAAATGCAGTGATCGCGCTGGCATGTATTTCATGGCCGAAATTTGCGCGGCTTGCGAGAAGCCAGGTGTTGACGGTAAAAGAAATGCCTTATATTGCAGCGGCAAAACTGGCCGGCTGTTTTTCCGGAAAAATTCTGATGAAACATATTTTCCCAAACATTGCAGGAACAATTATTGTAACTGCTGTATTGGATATCGGAACTATGATCATGGAACTTGCAGGATTGTCTTTCCTTGGTCTTGGTGCCACCCCACCGGTTGCAGAATGGGGATCGATGATGAGTAATGGAAGAAGCATGCTGCAGACCTGCCCGTGGATTGTACTGGCACCGGGAGCTGCTATTTTTATCACTGTGGCACTGTTTAATCTTTTGGGTGATACCGTGCGTGATATGGTGTAAGCCTTGTTGTTTGAGTAATAGAAATAATAGAGAAATACAGAATAAATACGCATGTTTCATAGGCTGATATCAGCCGGAGTTTCAGGTCAGATAACAGTATGGCAGCGGAAAACATGAGAGGATTTCGTATGGAAACGAATCAGAATTTGCTGGAATATCGGAAGGTTGATATTCAGTATGGAGACAGAAAAATTATTCAGGATTTTTCCTTACAGATGAAGCAGGGAGAGATTCTTGGAATTGTAGGGGAATCCGGGAGCGGCAAAAGTACGGTGATCCGGGCGGCGATGGGATTGCTTGGAGACAGTGGAAAAGTGTCAGGTGGAGAAATCTTATATCGTGGTACGGATATGACAAAGGTTAGCGGAGAACAGTTGCGGCAGCTTTGCGGACCGGAGCTTGGGATGATCTTTCAGAATGCAGGAGCATCGCTCTGTCCGATCCGGACAATTGAGGAACAGCTGTATGAAGCTGTGTTGCAGCATGAAGCTGTGTCGAAAGAAGAAATACGTGACCGTGCATTAAAGCTTTTCGAACAGTTACGTTTTACAAATGGAAAACAGATTTTAAAAAGCTATCCCTTTGAATTTTCCGGTGGAATGAATCAACGTGTGGGAATTGTGCTTGCCATGGTACTTCGCCCTAAACTTTTGCTGGCAGATGAACCGACCAGTGCGCTGGATGTAACAGTGCAGGCGCAGGTTATAAAAGAAATGATGAAATTGAGGGAACTGTACGGAACCGGAATTGCAATCGTAACACATAATATCAGTGTAGTAAATTATATGGCAGATTATGTAGCTGTCATGCACCAGGGAAAACTGGTGGAGTATGGCACGAAAGAGGAAGTACTGAATCATCCACAGGAGGCTTATACAAAGAAACTGATAGGTTCTGTCCTGCGACTGAAGCGGAGATAAAGTTATGCATACTATTTTAGACGTAAAAGATTTAACAAAAAATTTTTATAAAAATAAGCAATTATTTACTGCAGTAAATCATATTAGTTTCCAGCTTCGGCAGGGAGAATGTCTGGGACTTGTCGGAGAGAGTGGATGTGGAAAAAGTACAACAGTAAAAATGTTGACGCATTTGTTAAAACCAGACAGTGGGGAGATATTACTGGAAGGAACTGAAATACAACATCTAAAAGGTAAAGCATTGAAAAAATTGTATACAGAGATTCAGATGGTATTTCAGATTCCACAGGATTCTTTTGATCCGAGACGGACGCTTGGGGATAGTATCATGGAAAGCATGCGAAACCATAATGTCAGCAGAAAGGAAGCACAGAATCGGCTGTGGCAGTTGTTACAGCAGGTGGAACTTCCTTCAGAGCTTGCAGACCGTTATCCAAATCAGGTCAGCGGCGGACAGTGTCAGCGCGCAGCAATTGCCAGAGCATTGGCAGTTAATCCGAAAATCCTGATCTGTGATGAGGCAACCAGTGCGCTGGATGTGACGGTGCAGGCGCAGATCATAGAGTTATTAAAACGATTACAGCAGGAAATGGATCTGTCGATTCTTTTAATCAGTCATGATCTGGCACTGGTACAGCATTTGTGCGATCGTGTCATTGTTATGTATCAGGGAAATATTGTGGAACAAGGAACTCCTGACCGCGTGATCAATGCGCCGGAAAATGACTATACCAAAATGTTGATCGAGGCAGCAATGCTGGGGCAGTAATGTGAATTGCCTTGGTGAAAGAAGCAGATCATGAATTTCGTTTAACGTAATATGATTTCCGGAAGTCTGGTGTGGATTCTGTTGCAGAGTTGAAGAAAATAATATCCCCCAGGGTGGCTTGTGAAGCTTCCCTTTTCTTGTATAAAATGTAATTAATGAATAATAGGAACGGAAAAATGAAAGGAGAAGGGATATGAGCAACGCAGCAGAACAGCAATACGCAGAACAGGGGATTGTATATCTGGATCCAAAAATGAGAATCAAAAATTACTGGACGCAGAGAAGCCATTCCTTTGCAGAACTGCGCGTCAGAGAATTAAACAGTATAATGGCAGATCGCTGGCTGCGGGAAATTGCAAAATATATTCCGGCAGGTGGGCAGCTCCGGATTCTGGATATCGGAACCGGAACCGGATTTTTCGCATTTCTGCTCAGCAGTCTGGGACATCGTGTTACCGGAATCGATTTGACTCCTTCCATGATTCAGGAAGCAAAAGAAATCGGACAGACGTTACACAGCTCTGCACAGTTTCGTGTCATGGACGCGGAAAAATTATTATTTGCAGATGAAAGTTTTGACATGGTTATTTCCAGAAATCTGACATGGACACTGCCACATCCACAGGAAGCTTATAGGGAATGGCAGCGTGTTTTAAAACCGGGCGGATTACTTTTGAATTTTGACGGTAATTACGGAAAAGCAGATTTTACCGGAAAAGGCGAAAAACTTCCGGAAAACCATGCACACAAACAGATTACCGGAGATCTGATGCAGGAATGCGAGGCAATCAAAGATCAGCTGGAGATCAGCTATCATGTGCGCCCGGCATGGGATGTTACCGCATTAGGCGAGGCAGGATTCGAACAGATCAGATTAGATTTTGGCATCAGCAAACGGATCTATATCGAAAAAGATGAATTTTACAATCCGACACCGTTATTCTGTATCGCAGCAACAAAGAATCAGATTTAAGGTGGAGGGGAATTTGTCTGGTAAATGATGAGCAATGCTTTTTCAAATAGTATATCAGATTACTCTAAACAGAAGCTGAGTTTAGTTTGACAAAATAGAGACAGTAAAGTAAGGAACAAATATTATTATGAAAGAACTGGGAGAAAAAATTGTCAGCTACTGGGGAACCCGCGCCGAAGGTTATTCCGAATACAACCGGGAAGAACTGGCAGGTGACAAGTGGCAGGACTGGATTGCAGAGATAAAAAAACAATTATCAAAAAAAGAAAAATCGAAAATCCGGATTCTGGATATCGGAACCGGTCCCGGTTTTTTTGCTATCTTGCTGGCACAGGAAGGATATCAGGTGACGGCGATAGACTGTACCGCTGAAATGCTGGCAGAAGCGCAGGCAAATGCCGGAGCACTGGCAGAGCAGATTACCTGGAAGCAGATGGATGCACAGAAACTGGAATTTGCGGATGAAAGTTTTGATCTGGTACTCAGCCGAAATCTGACGTGGGTATTAGAAGAACCGGAAACTGCTTATGCAGAGTGGTATAGGGTATTAAAACCAGAGGGAATCATGCTGAACTTTGACGCGAACTGGTATCGCTATCTGTATGACGAAGAAATGCGAAAAGGTTATGAAGCCGACCGTGCAGCCACAGAAGCAAATCAGGTGCGGGACGAATATATCAATACCGACATTGATGCCATGGAAGAAATTGCGAAAAACGTTCCATTGAGCCGCAAGCTTCGCCCGGAATGGGACAGAGAAGTCTTACAGCACATCGGTTTTTCAGACATAGATATTGATACCGACATCTGGAAGCATCTCTGGACGGAAGACGAAAAAGTAAATTTTGCATCGACACCGATGTTTCGTATCGCGGCGATGCGCTGAAATTAATTTTTTATAGGATTTTCTTTCATGCGAAGGTAAGCAGAACCGATACGCCAGGCATTCTGCATGTCACATAACTGATCGATGGAAAGGCGTTCCCCGTTGTCTGTGGAAATCCAGGAGTACATACTCTGGAAGAAGTTGTTAAACATCAGATCCAGAAAATGATTTCGAAAGCTGTCTTTTGGAAATCCATCCTGATCCATGGACAGATTGATATAAGTACACCATAAGGTTTTTAATTTTATTCTGAAATAGTCATCACCGTTTGTTGGGTGGCATAAGGCAAGAAAATCCGGTCTGTATTCGGCACAGTATGTATACCACGCACGATCCAGAGCGGATGCAATATTAAAGCGAGATTCAAATTCATCCAGAGAAGAAATCTGAGCAGACTTTGCTGGCAGACAGCAGTTTTCACTGAGTTTTTCCAGTGCGTTCAGATGCTTTTGCTGGATTTTTTCCATTACATCGAAAATATCTTCGTAATATTGATAAAAGGTGGTACGTGTGATATTAGATGCAGCGCAAATTTCTTTTACAGAGAGTTTATCCCAACGTTTCTTTTTAATCAATTTCAGGAAAGATTCTATAATCCGAAGTTTTGTCAATTCGCTTTTGGGAAGTTTGTTGTCGGAAGTATTTGGTATCATATTTTTGCCTCATTTTAATCATTCTATAATTATACCTGTCATATATCATTATAGCGTTTTCATAAAATAAAGACAAGTTTTTTTAACTTGGTAAACCGGTACTAATCAGCAATTGCCGTGGCATAGGCGACCGCATAATCAGTATCATAAGAAAGTGAAAGAAGAATATTCGTTATTCCTTTTCGTGCTGCCAGTTCTGCTGCTTTTCCGTGCAAGCAGACGATAGGGGAGCCGTCTGGAGTTTCCAGAATTTCAATGTCAATGAGGCGTAAGGTATCTCCATGTACAGAAAAGCATTTAAAGATGGCTTCTTTTCCGGCAAATCTGGTAGCAAATGAATATAGTGGTAAAGGACGTGAACAGATCAGTTCACGTTCTTTTTTGTGTAGGTTTTTCGGATAAACGGTTCATCGGGATTTTTGAACGGAGGGTTCGATCGTATGAATGTTTAATATAATCTGTTACCGATTCCGATAATCATTAAAAACAGCACCACCTTTTCTGCCCCTATCCTATCAATGTTCTGGCAAAAAAAACTTTACAGTTCCTGAAAAAATGTAAGTTAATAACACTTTGCCACAGAAATGTCATTAACTTACATTTCGCAGGGAAATGTCATTCAAGTAAAAAATCCTGATTGGTAAAATGTAATAAAAAAGAAGAAGTGGGAGGTATTTATATGGAGATTATCACAAAAACGGTGGAAGCAAATGGCAATCCTACCGAAATCATTATGAACAAAATGATGCGTCCGTGTTCACAGGAAGAACTGGATGCGATGAGTGTGGAAGAAAGAGATCGCTGTAAATTCATGGGGGAAATGAGTGGCAGATCATGGGAGTTCCGCCACAGACCGTATCTAATATGTCCAAATTCGAGAGCCCGGATCCGGGTTACTGGTGTAGACGTGGTTATGCAGTAGCTAACGTTGATCCGCGTGGTATTGGACATTCCGAAGGGGATTTTGTTCAGTTTGGTACACAGGACGGAAAAGACGGATACGATTTTATCGAGTGGGCAGCCGAGCAGTATTGGTGTAACGGACGATGCGGCTTATCCGGAAACAGTTGTGTTGCGATGACACAGTGGAGAATTGCATCTCAGCAGCCACCACATCTGGCCTGCCTGGCACCGTGGGAAGGAACCAGTGATATCTATCGTGAGTCTTTATATGAAGGTGGTATACCGGCGACCACTTTTGTGGGAATGGTAAACCGGGAAGCTGTTGGAGAAAACTACATTGATAACACGGCAATGAATGCAGAAAAATATCCGTTTGTTGATTGCGATTACTGGAAAGATAAAGAGCCGCTGTGGAAGAAGATCACACAGCCGGTCTATATCACAGCCTGCTGGAATCATTTCCATCTGCGTGGATCGATTAATGGATTCCGTAAAGTAAAATCCAAAAAGAAATGGCTTCGTGCACATCGTAATTTTGAGTGGCCGGATGCATACAGCAATGAAAATCTGGAGGATCTGGAGAGATTCTTTGCACGTTACCTGAAACTGGAAAGAAATGGATGGGAGCTGACTCCGAAGGTTCGTATCGAAGTACAAGATGTCGGAGAACATTTATTGATGAAAAACCGTCCGGAAGAAAATTTCCCGCTGAAACGTACGGTATATGAAAAATTGTATCTGGATGCGACAGATATGTCCATGAAAGCCGCGCCGATAGGGACCGAAGGCATGGCAGCATATGAGAGCGAAGACGGTCAGGTAACTTTTGATTATAAATTTGAAGAAGATACTGAATTAACCGGTTACATGAAATTAAGACTTTATGTTGCAGCAGAGTGCTATAACGACATGGATCTGTTTGTTAATGTTCAGAAACTGGATGAGAAACTTTCTACTGATTATAATCTGATCCAGGCACATACTGTTTCTGAAAAACTGGAGCCGGGTCAGATTGTTCCGATAGACATCGAGATCAATCCGACTAGCTGGTTCTGGCATAAAGGACAGTCTATGCGGCATCGATGGCCGAAGCTTCCGATATTGATTCCATTCATATGAATCCGGAAAACCATAAAAAATTAGCGGTAGCGATCAGTAAAAAAATAAGGGAAATACTGTAAAAAGAAAGATTGATGTAAAATAAGAAAACATCTGTAATCGGACGATTGTTTGATTACAGATGTTTTTATATATCAGGAAAGTTCTTTCCTGATATATAAAAACGTTCCGCTGAGGATGCGCGCTACGGCGTATAAGGTAAATGTCGCAAGCGACCGCCGCAGGCGCGAGAATGTGCCAAGGCACATTCTTTTCTGTTTTACAGGAAATTTTTGAGAAGGGGATAAAAAGCAATTTTATGATAATTGAGAGCAATATTGTTGCAGTGAGAAGACGCTTCGGATGATAAAATAATTTTATCAACAAGTTACTAAAAAGTAACTGATTCTGCAAAGAAAAGGAGAAAATGTATGGTGGAAAAACAAATTGTAATCATGGGAGCTGGTCTGGCGGGCTTATCTGCGGCTGTAAGTGCCAGAGAAAAAGGAGCAGAAGTTTTAGTCCTGGAAAGCAGAAAATGTGTGGGAGGCATTTCTGTAACCGGAATGGGATTATTTGCAGTGGAGAGTCATCATCAGAAAGAACGTAATCTTGATACAGTATTTACAAAGGATGATGCATTTGAATTTATTATGGATCGAACACATTGGCAGTTGGATGCAAAGATAGCCCGGGCATATGTTGACAAGTCAGCGGATACCATTGAATGGCTGGAAGATATGGGGGTTCATTTTGTCCTGATGGATAAGCTTACATTTCCGGGAGAGATTCATCAGACGGGTCATTTAGTTAATTCATCGAAAATGGGAATCGGTGCAAATGCAACAGCTGATCTAATCGATAAACTTTATGCGAGAGCACTCAGTGTCGGAGCAGAAGTTCAGACAGAGGCCGCAGTGACAGATATTCAAAAAACGGATTATGGATATCAGATTTTATATACAGATGCTTCCGGAAGTGAAAAAACAGTATCAGCGAAAGCAGTTATTATTACTGCGGGGGGATATATGAACGATGATACTTTAATGAAAGAAACCGGAAGAGGTTTTTATTTAAATGAAAATGTAGGGGCTGTAAACAGCATTCCGTTAACCGGTGATGGTGTACGTCTGGCGAGAAAACTGGGAGCGGTTCCGGATGGTATGGAACTGATGCTGACATCCTATTGTGATGGTGATCGTTTCCCGCGAAATGCAGAGACACAACGGCTCTGGGATCTGATGATGTTCAGTTTTCCATATTTATGGGTTAATAAAGAAGGAGAACGTTTTGTCAATGAAGGTCTGATGAATGGATGTTATCTGGCCAATGCAATTGCAAATCAGACAGATGGTACATACTATATGATTCTTGATCATGCAACAAAAGAGAAAATTCGGACAGAGGGACCGGATATCTGGGGATATTTATCCAATGATATTCAGATTGATATGGATGAATTGTTTGACAAAGTTATTGAAGGTGGTTCAAAAAATTATTTCCGTGCAGAGAGTATAGAAGATCTGGCTGATCAGATTCAGGTACCGGTCGAGACTCTGAAAGCAACCATTAAGAGATACAATGCGGACTGTGCAGTTGGTTATGATAGTCTGTTCAATAAAAAGAGAAAATTCCTGCGTCCGGTCAAAGAAGCAAAATATTATGCGATTCGCAGAAAAAATGGCTCTTATGGAAGCGTTGGTGGAATCCGAATTAACGAGAAAGCACAGGTAAAAGCAGAAAATAATCGCATTATTAACGGTTTATATGCTGCCGGTGATTGTGCAAACAGTATGATCGCAAGAGATACAGCTTTGATGTATAGTCTGTGGGGAAGCTGTCTGGGGTTTGCAGCAAACTTTGGACGAATTGCAGGAGAGAATGCGGCTGATTATGTGACAACGTAAATCGATATATGTTTAAAATAAGGCTAAGGAAAAAAATTAATTATACACATTTTGGGGAAAAATAATGAAAAAAGAAAAAATGTCAGTGTCAAAATTACTAGGGTATGGACTTGGAGAAGTAGGATCACAGTTGATCTGGTATATGGTTAGTTCTTATTTAATGCTGTTTTATACAGATATTTTAACTTTAAGTGCGGGAGCTATTGCTATGATTATGCTTGTTGCACGTATCTGGGATGCGGTGAATGATCCTATGATGGGAGCAATTGCAGATAGAACACGTACAAAATGGGGACGTTTTCGACCATATATTATTTTTGGAACGCCAGTATTAGCACTATTTAATTTACTTACATTTACGGTATTTCCTGTACATGGAGTTGTTAAAGTAGCGCTTGCATTAATCTGTTATATAGGTGCTGGTATGGCGTATACAGCAGTCTCTACTGCATATGCGAGTCTGGTAAATGTGATTGCAAAAAAATCACAGGAAAAACAGGATCTTTCTGCCGCAAGAACAGTAGGAAGTTCCGTTGCACAGCTTGTTCTTGCAATTGCAGCAATGCCATTAATTTTGAAATTAGGACACAGTGAAGTTGCAACAGGACAGGGATACTTCAGAACAGTATTGCTGTTTTCACTGGTAGCGATTCCATGTTTATGGCTGACCGCGTTTTTATGCAAAGAAACTTATGGCAATGAACTACATCAGAATCATGAGAAAAAGAGCTTAAAAGAAAGTTTGATCAATATTTTCAGAAATAAGCAGATTGTATTAGCTATGTTAGTATGTTTTATGGTAACCACTGCCATTATGGGAAGAATTACATTACTTTCCTATTATGTTATTTATGTGATGGGTTCCTATACTTTGGTTGGAGCTGTAATGGGGGTTATGTGTATAGGAGCAATCGTGTTCAGTATGCTGATCCCGATTTTTACGAGAATTATGGGAAAAAGAAATTGGTTGATATGTATTTGCAGTATTAT
>ENA-OPYX01000756-OPYX01000756.1-human-gut-metagenome-genome-assembly--contig:-NODE-756-length-18561-cov-4.730878_pt1 | contig 18561 bp, 16 predicted proteins | sample MGYA00242639_ERZ504486 | MGnify/ENA primary metagenome ERZ504486 (study PRJEB26092, sample SAMD00036296) | human gut metagenome | host: Homo sapiens | study: EMG produced TPA metagenomics assembly of... | reverse complement strand
TGATAATTACAATATACAGACCGTTCTTATACAAGAACTGTGTCATATTAAATGTGTACTTGTAATTTTCAAAATTCTGTGCCTGCTTCTGTGCAAATGTATATTTTGACATTCTGAGCAGATCGATCAGGTGGAACTTATGCATGTATGCATCATGTTTTCTATCCTTGATCTCCTGGATCCTGGATTCATGTGTCATCTGCGCATCATATAATTTATTCTTATACGTGTATTTTTCAGCTTTGATCTCTTCTGCATCTTTCAGGCTGCTGACTGCCTTCTTATGTTCTTCCTGCAGATCCGCTTTTAATTTTTCAAAATTACTGTTTTCCGCTTTTTTCTCTGCTTCGCAGCTCTTTGCAACAATGTTATAATACTCACTGTTGTAATGTTTGGAAAGAAAACTTTCAGCATCTGCGATCAGTTTTGCAATCTGCTGTTTATTTGCATCTTCTGTTGCTTTTGCCTTCTCCAGATTCTTCTTACATTCCCCGATAATCTTATTCTGTTCTTCTTTTGTTAAGTTCTTATTCTCTTTTGCTATTGCAATCTGATTTTTTAAACTGTTGACTTTGTCAGATCCTTCCACACGCAGTGCATCGATCTGCTCCTGTATTTTTCCAACATATTCGTCAATCGGTTTCAAAAGTATCGCTTCTTCTTCAGCCGAAATGATAATGCTTTTTTCTGCCATCTTCCATACCCCTCTCTGTTACAGATATTTTGCACTGAGTCTCAATAATTCTTCCTGGTTCGTCTCTTTTGTATTTACGATTCCGGCCAGTCGTCCGTTTGACATAACACCGATACGGTTCGTAATACCAAGAATCTCCGGCATCTCAGAAGATACAACAATAATTGTTTTCCCCTGCTTTGCCATATTGATGATCAGTTCGTAAATCTCATATTTCGCACCAACATCAATTCCTCGTGTCGGATCATCCATCATGAATACACTCGGTGAACGCTCCAGCCATTTTCCGAAGATTACCTTCTGCTGATTTCCTCCGGAAAGACTTGTGATCATATCATCCGGGCCCATACACTTTGTATGCATGATTTTAATCTCTTCCGCAGTTGCACGTACCATTCTGTCATGTGACAGCACTGCACCATTCTTATAATGGTTCATGTTAGCGATGGTCGTATTAAATGTAATATCGCCTTTTAAGAACAGACCATTGGCTTTTCTTTCTTCTGTGATCAGGGCAAATCCATGATCCATTGCATCTCTCGGCGATGAAAAGTTCATGATCTTTCCATCGTATATTACATTTCCTTCTGCTCTTGTGCGGATTCCGAAGATTGTTTCTAAAAGTTCCGTACGTCCGGCACCAACCAGACCGTAAAATCCAAATATTTCTCCTTTTCTGATATCAAAGGATACATTTTGAATCTTTGGTGCATATTTTGACGAAAGATTCTGTACAGAGAGAATCTTCTCTCCGGGCTCATTGTCAACAGGTGGAAATCTGTTATCCAGCGAGCGCCCAACCATTGCCGATATCAGTTCATTCATATCTGTATCTTTGCACTCTTTTGTCATAACCAGACTACCATCTCTGAGCACAGATATCTCATCACATATATTGAATATCTCATCCATCTTATGTGATATATAAATCAGCGAAATTCCCTGTGCTTTCAACTGACGCATCATCTTGAAAAGCTTCTCAACTTCCGGCGCTGTCAGGGATGAGGTTGGTTCATCCAGTACAATTACTTTGGAGTGATAGGAAATAGCTTTTGCAATCTCACACATCTGCCGCTGGGACACAGACATTTTTTTCATTGGCTGTGTCAGATTCGCTGTGATTCCAAGCTGTCTGAAGAGATTTGCAGTTTCCTTTTTCATTCTTCCTTCATCGACAATTCCAAAAGAATTCTTTGGATATCGTCCAAGGAACATATTATCTACAACGCTTCTTTCAAGACATTGATTCAATTCCTGGTGTACCATCGCTACCCCGTTTTCCAGTGCATCTTTTGGTCCCGAGAAATTTACTTCTCTGCCGTCTAATATAATTGTCCCCTCATCTTTCTGATAAGTACCAAAGAGACATTTCATCATTGTCGATTTTCCGGCACCGTTTTCACCCATCAGTCCCATAATGGTCCCAGGTTTGACATTCAGGTTTATATGTTTCAGAACTTTGTTTCTACCGAACGACTTACTCATGCCATTGATCGATAAGATGTATTTATTCTTATCTACTGTCATAACTCTGCTTCCTTTTCTTGATGAAAGAAGGGTATCATCTCTGACACCCCTCTGCGTTTCATTCATTTACCATTTAACCAGTCTCTTATTTTGAGAGAAGTGATGTGTATGCTGATGCATTGTCTGTCTTAACCATGTTAATTGCAAATGCATCATATTCGTTTGGATTTCCGAGACGGTTTGTAATGTTTGACTCTGTCTGTCCATCTCCACCGATGTAATCAACCTTCAGATTAAGGAGATCATCATAGTTCTCAAGAAGTGGCTGGTATGTTGAGCTCAGGAAGTTGTCTGATGCATTGTAAATATCAAGCCATACTTTCTTAGATGGACTCTTGCTTGAATCAAGCTGTTTTGACACTTTGTCATAAATCTTTGTTGAATCTGTAAGTCTTTGTAATTATCAGCTGTTACTGCAACATTTAATGCGTAGTAAGATCTCTCTTCTTCGCTGTATCTGTAATCTTCACCTTCTGTCAGGCAGTTACCGGCATCATCTGCTGTACCAATACCTGTATCCACGTCTGCTCCGTCAAGTGCGTTACGGAGTACTCTTAATGTCAGATAAGCCTGAACATCTGCATGCTGAGAGATTGTTCCGCCGTATCCTTCAGCGATTGCTGCAACAGCGTCACTGTTTGCATCATATCCGAATGTAGGAACTTTGTTGTCTTTTGCCCATGCATTGAACATTGACATTCCCATACCATCATTGTTAGAAACAACAATATCGATCTGATCTCCGAAAGAAGCTTCCCATGTTCCGATTGCGTTACCTGCTGTAGCCGCATCCCATGTTGCCCCTGCTGAGTTCTTCATTTCCTGAGAAGCAAGCTCACGGACTGTAAATTCTTTTCCGTTTACATCAATCTTAGCATCCTGGACAACTTTTGCTTTTCCGTCTACGTTTGTTCCTGCCGGCTTGGAAGCAACTTCGTCACCATCTTTAACTCCTGTTCCAAGTGCCGCACGAACACCACGTGTACGTGCGATAGAATCATTATGTCCGATATCACCGATTGCAAGTACGTATCCGATAACTCCATCACCATTTCTGTCAATCTTATCAGCATTTGCTTTGATATAATCAACAACCATCTCTCCCTGAAGTTCTGCTCCCTGATTAGCATCAAATCCTACATAATAAGTATCTTTGTTGAAATTCAACGCTTCTTTGTCCAATTCCCCTGTTGAACTATTAGAAGGTTGACGGTTAAACCAGCAAAGCGGTTTGTCCTTATTGGCTACAGAACTGCTGTCTGAAGATCCTGATGATTTTGAATCACCTGACGAAGATCCTCCGCAGCCTGCCAGTGATAATGCAAGTGTTGCTGCCATCATGAGTGCAAATACTTTTTTCTTTTTCATTTTCTTTCCTCCTGTTTTGTGCGTTTTGTTTTTAATCGCGTCTAACTCATTGACTAATCTCATTATAATTACAACACTATTTTTTTGACATAGAATATTTTTGGATTAATTATCAATATTTTTATATTGATCTATGTTTTTTTATATATTTTATCCAATTCTGCAGAATCTGTCTCTACTATATATAATATAAAACAAAAAAACTGCGATAATAACCTTCACGCTATTACCACAGTTTCTCTTATATGTTCTTATTACGAATAAAATAATGATTAAGCTGTTACTTTCTTATCATCTGTTTTTTCAAGAAGTTTCTTTACACCCTGGATTGCAACCAACACACCAAGGATCAGAAGCAATACGGCAAAAATCAGCTGTAATGTATTTCCAAGATCCAGCCCTGTTGTCAGGAATGCTTTTGTCAGTTTCACGATCGTCATACCAAGTGCTGTAAATGTAACAGCCATCATGAATACCATTGGTCCCCAGAGCATGAATCCCTTGCGCTTCGTTTTCTTAAGGAATACCGCACAAGCTACCAGTGCCAGTACAGATAACAGCTGGTTGGCTGAACCGAATAAAGGCCAGATCTCTGCATAACCGACTTTTGTCAGGAAATATGCAAGTACCAGTGTAATAATCGTTGCAAAGTATTTATTCGTTACCACTTTTAAGAATGGACTCATGTTATCCTGATCTACATCATCATCGAGGAAGAATTCCTGGAATGACAGACGGCCTACTCTGGCTACGGAATCCAGAGAAGTCAGTGCAAATGCGGATACTGCCAGATTGATCAGCGTAAATACAAGAGAGTGTGGCAGTCCGATGACTGACAGGAAGTTCGCAATCGCTCCGGCGAAAATCTGAGGCTGTGTTGTCAGTCCCTGTGCTGCTGCTTCACCTTTGGCAAAAGATGCAACTGCGATCAGTGCAATAACTGCAAGCATACTTTCCATTAACATTGCTCCGAATGATACAGGAAGCATGTTCTTCTCATTCTTAATCTGTTTGGATGCTGTACCGGAAGATACCAGTGAATGGAAACCGGAAACCGCACCACAAGCGATCGTTACAAATAAGATTGGGAACATATACTGTCCATCTACGTTAAAGCTTGTGAATGTCTGAAGGTTACAAGATGGATTTGCTACAAATACACCAACAACCGCACCAACGATCATAAAAATCAAAAGGTAACTATTCAGATAGTCACGAGGCTGAAGAAGTGCCCATACAGGAGCGACACTGGCAATCAGGATGTAAACGAAGATGATGAGATGCCATGCATCCAGTCCTACATACATTGGGAAGTGAAGTCCCAGTGCGATTGCTGCTACCAATAATACGATTGCAACTGCTGTGTTAATCCATTTGTTAAATTTCGTATACTTCAAAAACATTCCAAGTCCGACTGCTTCTAAGATAAATATCATAGAAGTAGTTGCGACTGCACCGTTAGCTGCAATTTTTGTTACTTTTCCGGCTTCACTTACTGAGAATCCATTAAAGGTTCCGGCTACAACATCAGCAAAAGCTGCAACGACCAGAATACAAAACAGCCAGCAGAATAACAGGAATAATTTCTTACCTAATTTTCCAATATATTCTTCGATGATATATCCGATTGTACGTCCTTTATTCTTTACAGATGCATACATAGATGCGAAATCCTGAACGGCTCCAAAGAATACCCCTCCGATTAAGATCCACAAAAGTACCGGAAGCCATCCGAAGATTGCTGCCTGGATCGGTCCGTTGATCGGACCTGCACCTGCGATTGATGCAAACTGGTGACCGAATACGACGTTCGTATCGGCCGGTACATAGTCAACCCCGTCTTCCATCTCATATGCCGGAGTTTTGGCATTTGGGTCAATGCCCCATTTGTTCTGGAGATAACGACCATAAAGAAGATATGCTCCACCAAGCACAACAATGGCAATGATCATCATTAATATTCCACTCATAAAACAATCCCTCTTCTTTCTCTTTAAAGTAAATATATAAAAAAAGCGCCTTCGCTATCCTTTCGGATAACAAAGGCGGAATATTCTTCCGTGGTACCACTTCGTTTTACTGCGGTCATCACTAACCACAACCACTTGTTACTGTCAAAATATCTAACAGTTTCTTCTGTAACGTGAAGACAACGTCCCGGCTTACTCGATACCTGACTATGTTGATTCTTCCAACCTGTATATTTCAGCGGGATGCTCCTGGGTGATATCATAAAATACTTTCTGCCGTTTCACACCATCCAACGGCTCTCTGAATTCCAGTTAACTTTTATGACGTATCCCTTTCATTGCATTTCTTATTTACTTTTTTTAGCTTACTTAATGTTTTACACTTTTTTCTTGTAAAGCGCAAGAGTGGAATCAAACATAATTTACAAAAATACTGTTCTATTTTTGTGCATTTTTTCACATTATATAATTCCGGTTATCTCTTCTACAGATTTCACAAAATAATCTGCTCCATCCAGTTCTCCCTTCTCACCATAGCCATACAGGCATCCGATAAACGGACTTTTACAGGATCTGGCACATTCCAAATCCTGTCTTCTGTCTCCGATCACCAGATAAGGTCCCGGATAGTCCCGGATAACTTCCTGCACGATCTCCGTCTTAGGGCAGAAACCATACGATTCACAGTCATAAAACTGTTCAAACCATCTTTCCATTCGGAATTCTTCCCAATGTGCTTTGCGGTATGCCACTTTACAGTTGCTTAAGATCACAAGATGATATCCTCTGCTCTTCAAAACTGTAAGCATCTCTTCCGCTCCCGGATACCACACTGCACGGTGCTTCCCGATCTGCCTGACCATGGAATCTCCCACGATCGCACTCGCCTGATCTTTGTATCTCTGATCTAATTCCGGCAGAAATGCATCCCACATTTCTTTGCTGTTTAAGCCCAGCCAGCCTGCGATCTGCGCCGTCTCTATCTTCTGTTCCTCTACAACATTCTGTTCTGACAACCACTGATAAGCTTCCCTGAACGCCGGCTCATAGATTCCAAGAGTATTATGTATCGTTCCATCATAATCAAAAATGATTGTTTTCACCATCGGCTGCACCTGATTAAAGCTGCTTCATCAGATTCACCATCTCAATTGCGGACAATGCACAGTCATATCCTTTATTTCCTGCTTTACTTCCTGCACGTGCGATAGCCTGTTCGATATTCTCTGTTGTGATCACTCCGAATAATACCGGAATTCCTGTTGCAAGTTCAACCTGCGCGATTCCTTTGGCTGATTCATTGCACACCAGATCATAGTGGGAAGTATCTCCGCGGATAACTGCTCCCACGCAGATGACTGCATCATACTTTCCGGACTGTGCCATCTTCTGTGCAGTCAGTGGAATCTCAAACGCTCCCGGTACCCATGCAGCCGTAATGTTCTCTTCTTCCACCCCATGTCTTACCAGCCCATCGATAGCTCCGCCTAATAACTTATTCACAATGATCTCATTGAATCTGGCAGCCACGATTCCGACTTTCATCCCCTCCGGTGCTACTACTTTTCCTTCTACTAAATTGATCTGTCTCATGATTTCTTCCTCCTGTTATTCATTAAATCTTTTTATAATTCTATTTCTTTGAAAATGTGTCCCATCTTTTCCTGTTTTGTCTTCATATATTTCAGATCATACTTCTGCGGAGGGATCTCCAGCGGTACTCTTTCATTGATCTTCAGTCCAAACCCACCAAGTCCATAGACTTTGTCCGGATTATTCGTCAGAAGTCTCAATGACTTCACTCCGAGATCCGATAATATCTGCGCTCCGATCCAGTACTCTCTGAGATCCGGTGCAAATCCCAACTTTACATTAGCCTCTACCGTATCATATCCCTGCTCCTGCAGTGCATACGCCTTGATCTTATTGAGCAGACCGATTCCTCTGCCTTCCTGTCTCATGTAAAGAATGATCCCTCTGCCTTCTGCTTCTACCTGACGCATCGCAGTCTGAAGCTGCAGACCACAGTCACATCTGAGTGAACCAAATGCATCACCTGTCAGACACTCCGAATGTACCCTGCAAAGTACATCTTCACCGTCTCCGATATCACCTTTTACCAGTGCAAGATGGTGTTCTCCTGTAATATCATTGATATATCCGTGAAGTCTGAAATCTCCATACTGCGTCGGAAGGTCTGCAACCGCCTCTTCTTTTACATGTTTTTCATGGATTCTCATGTAATCCTGAAGATCACTGATCGTAACAAATGTAAGATCATGCTCTTTTGCAAGTTCCCACAACTGTGGTGTACGCATCATTGTGCCATCTTCTTTCATGATCTCACAGCACACGCCGCATTCTTTCAATCCAGCCAGTCTCATCAGATCGGTCGTTGCCTCTGTGTGTCCGTTCCGCACCAGGACTCCGCCTTTTCTGGCAATGAGTGGAAATACATGTCCCGGTCTTCTGAAATCTTCCGGCTTCGCATCTTCATCCACACATTTCATAATTGTATAGGAACGTTCTGCTGCCGAAATACCTGTCGTTGTATCAACATGATCCACCGCAACGGTAAATGCTGTGCTGTGATTATCGGTATTCTCCGCAACCATCGGAGGCAAGTTAAGCCTTGCTGCAATTTCCGCACTCATCGGTGTACAGATAAGCCCTTTCGCATAAGTCGCCATAAAATTAATATTCTCCTGTGTTGCAAACTCTGCCGCACATACCAGATCCCCTTCGTTCTCTCTGTCCGGATCATCTGTAACCAGAATAATCTTTCCTTCCCTCAGGTCTCTCAGTGCCTCCTCGATTGTATTGTACTGATTGTTTTGTGACATTTTTATTTATCCTCCTGTTCTAAAATCCGAATTCCTGCAAAAATTCCATCGTAATTCCGGATTCTTTTTTCTCTTCTTCACTCTTTTTGATGCCTAACAGCCTTTCTACATATTTTCCGATCACATCATTCTCCAGATTCACCGGATCGCCCGGCACCTTTTCCAAAAGCGTCGTTTCTTCTCCTGTATGCGGGATAACCGATACCTGAAATCCCTCTTCATCTACTTTTGCCACTGTCAGACTGATGCCGTCTATACAGATGGATCCTTTTTCCACGATCAGATGTAATATCTGCGGCGATGTTCCGATGGATACCCAGATGGCATTCTCCTCCCTGATCATAGACCGGATCACACCGGTTCCGTCAATATGACCGCTTACGATATGTCCTCCGAATCTTCCATCTGCAGCCATTGCCCGTTCCAGGTTCACCTGACTTCCGGCTTTGCAGCTTCCCAGACTGCTTCTCCTGACAGTCTCTGCCATCACATCTGCAGTAAACCCATCCGGCTGGAGTGAAGTAACGGTCAAACACACTCCATTGACTGCGATACTGTCACCGATCTTCGTTCTTTCCAATACCTTCTTCGCCCTGACTGCCAGAACTCCCGACTCTCCGGTCAGCTGCATATAGCGGACCGTTCCTTTCTCTTCTACGATTCCTGTAAACATGGTCCCTCCTGTTCTTTTTCACATACCTGACAGATTATCCTGATGTCTTCACCGATCCGGCAGATATCCGTACATTTCAGTTTCAATGCTTCTGAAGGAAGTCCGATGCCGATTCCTTCCACCGGTGTCTTACTGTTCTTTCCGCCAAATAACTTTGGTGCGATAAAACAGTGTACCTCTTTTACAATTCCTGCCCGCAGTGCACTGTCGTTCAGCGTGCCCCCGCCTTCCAGCAGAATGCTGTCAATACCCTCATTTCCAAGATATGTCATCAGCTTTTAAGGTCTATCTGACCTTTTCATCCGGACAGCAGACAGTATCCACGCCTTTCGCATGTAACCGTTCTATTTTTCTGTTATTTCTTCGTTCTCTTCCCGTCCTGCTATAAGCCACGATTGTCCGGTACTCTTTTGCACTTCTTACGATCTGGCTGTCAAGCGGTATCCTAAGACTGCTGTCGCATACTATTCTGACCGGACTTTTCCATCCTTCTACCCGGACATTCAACATCGGATCATCCGCAAGTACAGTCCCGATACCGGCCATAATACCCATATACCGGTGCCGCATATGCTGCACTTCCTGTCGGGCCGGTTCTCCTGTGATCCACTTCGATGCACCCGTCTTTGTCGCAATTTTCCCATCCAGTGTCATGGCATATTTCATCACTACATACGGTGTCTTCGTCGTAATATAATGGAAGAACACCGGGTTCAGACGGTCACATTCTTCCCGCATAAAATCCTGAACTACTGTAATTCCCGATTCACGCAATATCTGTGCACCTTTTCCTGCCACCTTTGGATTCGGATCCCTGGAACCAATCACCACTTTTTTAATCTTCTGTTCTATAATCGCTTCCGTACACGGCGGTGTCTTGCCATAATGACAGCATGGTTCCAGCGTAACATAGATTGTCGCACCCTCTGCCGATTCTGTAAGCGATGCGATTGCATTGCGCTCTGCATGAAGTTCTCCGCATTTTTTATGATAACCTTCTCCGATGATCCGGCCATCTTTTACGATCACCGCACCTACCATCGGATTCGGATTCGTCCATCCTTCTCCCTTTTTTGCAAGCTGGATTGCCCGGAGCATGTATTCCTGATCCGTCATTTCTATTCCTTCTTTCTTAGTTATACAAAAAACCCCTGCAGGATACCTACAGGGGAAATGATCTGTTACATGTAACTGACAAATGATCTGTTAACCAAAAAAGCTCTGAAATGGATCACCATCTCAGAGCTCAGACACTACATTCATCTATTAAAATAACTGTACCATCATCTTCTCTCATCCAGACTATACTGTCGGCTCCGGAATCACACCGGATCATGCCTCTCGGCCCGCGGGCTTTACCGCCGGTAGGGAATCACACCCTGCCCTGAAGATTTCGTTTTTTTTATCATAATACTTTATATATCATTTGTAAAGCAAAAGTTTGGAAATAGCAGACTCCTTTTCACATTGATTTCATCTGCCAATTTTGTTATTCTATACGTATAGATTATTGTCACCTGAGAATACGTAGAATCTAAAGGAAATCAAATTATGAAAATAGAGAAAAAAATATGGCTCTCGTTGATCGCATCTGTCTTATTTGCCGTTATCTTTTCCATCTGGATATTCAGACAGGATACTGTTCGGAACGAACTGCCTTTTGATAACACCACCTCACTGAAAACAACAAGTTTTAAAACTGACGGTGCGAAAACAGAATCTGTGATCCTGTCCGATGAATTCCACACGCAAAAAGCGATTCTTTTCCAGACTACTCATACCAATGCAGAAGTCTGGCTTGATGGGAAACTTATTTATCAATACGGAAATGAAAAACACACACCCAAATTCATGAAATCACCCGGCTCCTGCTGGCATATTGTAGACATTCCGGCAAACAGTGACACCAAGAAACTGACCGTCAAAATCATTCCTGTATATCAGGGTTATTACGGGAACCCGGTGCATCTTTTTCTGGGTACGAGGGGCGATTGTATTCTGAAGATTCTCAGCCAGAGTCTAGGAATACTGATCCTCAGTTGCGGTGTTTTATTTTTGGGATTTCTCTCTCTGGTATTGTATATTGCAGTGATTCGTAAGAAACAGGAGGATTTTTCCGAAGAAACATCTAAAATATTCCTGAATCTTGGAATCTTCTCTCTGCTGATTGCCTTATGGTCCCTGAATCAATGCGGTTTCCTGCAGTTTTTAGTCCCGGATGGAAGAACACTGTATTTTATTGACTTCTTTACCTTTTATCTCTTTCCTGTACCGTTTAATTTCCTTTTGTATGATATTTGCAAAAGTAAATTCAAAAAAGCTGCCCTGTTCCTGTCTGTTTCTTATCTGATCAATATGGGCGCAGCCGTCCTTCTTCAGTGTATGGGAATTGTCGATATCTTCCAGATTCTTCCGATCACGCATCTGATCATGTTAGTGAATACAGCATATACGATCGGGCTGATCCATTACGAGGCAAACAGCTTGGAACGAACTTGCCAGAAAGTTCAGATATCCAATGTACCTCATTATGTGTTTTGCCTTATCGGAACTATTGATTTATTATATCCGCAGATTCCAGCAGACATCTGTATTTCTTCCGCTTGGCACTCTGCTGTTTATCCTTATGCTGATCTGGATCCAGGTATCGCAATATTATGAGCAGTGTATCCAGAAGCAAAAACTGATCTACTTCCAGAAACTGGCTAATATAGATATGCTCACCGAAGCCATGAACCGGAATGCCTACGAAAATATGATCCGTTATCTAGATGAACAGGAGCTGGAATTACATACAACCGGAGTTGTCTTATTAGACCTTGATAATCTGAAGGAAATTAATGATAACTTTGGCCACGAAAAGGGAGATGAAGCCTTAAAGCTTTGCTATCAGTGTATCCGTCAGGCTTTTCAATCGGAACAGAATTGTTTCCGGATCGGTGGAAGACGAATTTGCCTACATTTTCCATAAAGATGAAAAAGCACTGATTGCCGATAAGCTCCATAAACTGGAGCTGCTTCTAAATGAAAAGGATCAGGATCTTTCCTATTCTCTCAGCGTTTCCTCCGGATATGCCTATTATCAGCCTGACACCGATATGGATTTTAAAGATATCGTAAGACGCAGTGATACTATGCTTTACCGTGAAAAACGAAGAAAAAAAATGTCACATTCCGCTTCTTCTCATCCGATGCTTTCTTCCGGAAAGAAATCTCGTGCACAAGGAATCACGGATGAACTGATCACGCAGGAGAAAAAATATCAGCATATTTCACCGACGGAATTATGCGGGATCATTGACCTGCTCAGTCCAAGTACCGATGACTATCTGTACTTTATTGATTTCCGGACCGACTTTTACTATATTGCGCCACAGTCACTGGAACGTTTCTGCGTTCCTCAAAATGCTTTTTACAATGTTATGGAAACACACCGGGACTTTGTATACGCCGAGGATTATCCGCTGCTGACCGACGAATTCCGTGATCTGCTTACTACCAACCGTTGTATCCATAATATGGAATACCGCTGGCTGGATCTGAACAGGAATCCGGTCTGGATCAACTGCCGCGGATATCTTGTACGGGATGATCATCAGAAGCCTCTCTACATGGTTGGATGTATTAATGAGATCGGCAAAAAACAGAAAGCAGATAATGTCAGTGGACTTTTCGGTGAGAATGGTCTGATCGAATACCTGAAGACGCAGGAGACTCCTCTGGAAAATGGATTTCTGTTACGCCTTGGTATCGATAATTTCAAATCGATCAATGAAAAATTCGGATGGGATTATGGTGATTATATTCTCCGGAAAACTGCAGAGTGTATTTCGCACTGTATTTCAGGGGAACAGCAGGTATACAGATTATCCTCTGATGAATTTATCATCGTGGATATTACTTCTGACGATAAGCAGACAGCAGTACACCTTTACAATAAAATCAGGGAAAACATCAACCAGTTTATTAAAAAGAATCATTATACGGCAATCTTTACGATTTCCGGTGGGATTCTCCCATTTTATAATCTTCTGGAAAGCGAATATGATGAAATGATGAAGCGGACAGATTTTTCATTGAACACAGCTAAAAAACGGGGAAGAAACCGTTATTACATTTTCAATGAGCAGGACTATCAACGGTTCTTACATCTGAAAGATATCAGCGATGTCCTTCATGCGGCAGTCATACATGACTTCCGTGGATTCTCTATTGCCTTACAGCCATTGGTGAAAGCAGGCTGCAGACAGCCTTTTGGTGCGGAAACCTTGATGCGTTTTTCTTCCGGACAGTTCGGAACTATCTCACCGGCAGAATTTATCCCTATCCTGGAAGAAAGCGGACTCATCATTCCGGCCGGCCGCTGGATCATAAGGGAAGCTCTACAGGCATGTAAAAAGATCCGTGAAACAATTCCGGACTTCCAGGTCAGCATCAATATCTCACAGATACAGATTGAAAAGTCTGATGTGATACAGGATATCTCTGCTGAACTTGAAAATGCCAAACTTCCTCCGGAAGCATTGATCGTGGAATTAACAGAAAGTGCTTTGCTGGAAGACAATTCCAATGCACGACATTTCCTGAAGGAATTAAGAAAAGCCGGCATACGGCTTGCACTGGATGATTTCGGAACCGGTTATTCGAACTTCCATTATCTCAATGAGCTTCGTCCGGATATCATTAAAATTGACCGCTCCTTTACCGCAAAAGCTATAAAAGATGCAAAGGAATATGATCTTTTAAAACGATTCTGCACTATGATACACCGTCTGAACATAAAAATCTGCATAGAAGGTGTGGAGACTGAGGATGAATGGGAAAAGATCCGGCTGATGGATCCTGATTATAGTCAGGGATATCTGTGGGGAAAACCTTGCTCTTTCGATGAACTCTTGACAAGTCTTATCCTTTAAGATTATCCAGATAATCAACGCATTTCAATCAGAAATCAAAAAAATTTTTCAAAAAGGGACTCCGGGTTTCATAAACCGGAGTCCCTGAAAATCAAATTTCCCTTACGTCTTTCTTATCTACACTGATCACGACAATCGCTATCACAAATGCTCTTGTACTTTTTATGCCTTTATCTCTATGTTTTTTAAATTATAATCCCTCCCGGCACCTAATACATTTTTATAATGCCTTGTCCATGAATGCAATAATACCCGCTTCGACTTCGTTCTTAATCTCAGCATAATTATGTATCTCGTGGCGGTATCCCGAGTACAGCTTCGTCGTTACGTTATGTCCGGTCTGTACCAGCCAGTTACTTACCTGATATACACCGACACCATACTCACCTACCGGGTCCTGATCTCCCGCAATATTATAGATTGGCAGGTCTGTCGGCACTTTTTCGGCCCACTTTGTTCCCTCGATCTGTAACATCATCTGGATGAAATCATATACCGAACGGTTGCTGGTCGGTCTGGTAAATGCATCAAACGGATCATCGGCATGATCCCGCTGTACATACGGATCGGCACAGATCCACTCATTTCCGATGCTGACCTCTCCACAGCGCTCACACATCCATCCCATCAGTTCTCCGGTATATGACGGATCGGATTCTTCTCCATGTCCTGCATCGATCGCTTCTTTTAATTTCTTTCCCGTCTCTTCTGCCCCGCGGAAGATTCCCGTTGTTCCACATATCGTTGCCCCGGTCAGCTCATCGCCGTATTTTGCAATGAAATCTCGTGTATAAATGATCCCATGCTGTGTCCGAATAAGAAATATGGCAGCTCCGGATATTTTTCACACACAATTCCTTTCAATGTATGCTCGTCTTCCATCATTGTATGCGGTCCTTTGTCTCCCCAGTCGCCCCACACATTATTGACCATTGCTGTCTTTCCATGTCCTACATGATCGTCTGCTGCCACGATATAACCCGCATCCATGAAGGCAGATATCATATGCAGATAACGTCTAGAATGTTCCCCAAATCCGTGGATCACCTGGACAATTCCCTTCGGTTTGCAAGCCGGAACATAGATCCATCCCTGGACCTGGTCACGTCCGTTGTAGGACGCAAAAGATACTTCGTGTAACATAATGTATTCCTCCTTTTCTATCTTATCCGTACGATTTTAGATTCTTTTATTCTGTACGGTTATAAGCTGTTCTTCAAAAATCCTCCGGTATTCCTCTTCCACCTCACCAAATGCTCTGACCTCATACCTCAGATCAATATGCAATTCGGGTGCCTCGCTCTCCTGTTTCTCTCCCAGAAGAAACGTCAGATCATACCATAGCATTGCCTTATCAATCGCATTCAACTGCATCTTCTCTTCCGGTGTCAGGTCCGAACCGAGAAATTTTTCATAAATCATAGAAAGCATACGTTCTTCGCGTTCATTATATTCCGGCAGTTCCCTCTTAAAAGGCGACGGAACATCCGACATATAACACTCGCTTGCATCGTGAAGCAGGCATGCAAGCACCATCCTATCCGACAGACCTCTCGCCTTTGCCTCTTTTGCACAGCAAATGCAATGTTCCCCGACCGACCAGAACGTCTTCACATGACCATTTCCTCTGCATATCAGTGACAGCGCATGTGCAATATCTGCTATGTCAAATAACTCCGGATCCGGTTCTGTTGGTTTAAAATGTTTTCCTGTGTAGGTCGTAATGTATTCGCTCATATCCTTCCTGCTTTCTTTTGTCTAATACTTGTCTAAATACTCTTCTCTTCCCTTTTCTTATATTCTCAATTATACTATAAGAAAAAAAGATAAGGGGGTTTTTTATGAATTTATTATCAATTTTCCAGCAACGCCACAGCATTCGTAAATACACCGGTGCACCTATTGATGATGCAGCATTGACACAGATCATTCAGGCCGGACTTCTGTCCGCTTCCAGCCGTTCGATCCGCCCATGGGAATTCATCGTCGTCAAAGACAAAGACATGCTCCGTCATCTGTCCGAATGCCGTACCGGCGCCGCCTGGATGTTGGCCGGCGCAGATGCGGCCATCGTCGTCATCGCCAATGCCGAAGTCTCTGATGTATGGATTGAGGACAGCTCCATCGCCATGGCAAATATGCATCTGATGGCCGACAGTCTTGGTATCGGAAGCTGTTGGATCCAGGGACGGTTAAGAACTGCAACTTCCGCCGATTCCGGTACTGCATCTATTACAACCGAAGATTATGTGCGTGAATGTCTGCATTTTCCGGAAGGGTATAAGCTTGAAGCGATTCTGTCTCTGGGGATGCCGGCTGAGGAGAAAACACCTGCCGAACTTTCAAAGCTTCCATTTGAGAAAATTCATTATGAGAAATTTTAAAATCCTTCATTGTCTGCGGAATCTGCCCCCAACCAGACTTTACGAATACATAACAATTCCTGCCACTGGCAGCTTCTTACGAACGCATGGCGATTCAGAATATAAAACAGAGCGGTACCTTCATCGTACCGCTCTGTTTTTTATATTCAACATCAATCGTTCTATTATCCTTTTATTCTTTATATATTCCCCGATTTTTTTGCTGTCTTTTTCTACTTATTCTTCATATATTCTTCCAAAATCTCTGCTGCTCTTCTGCATGCTTTCACGCACGGTCTGCTCTGATAATACTCTTCCGTTCTGACCGCAGGCTCTTCCAGATCTTCGCCCTTCTCCAACCCAAGAAGTTCCCGGCAAATTAGACTTCCTTCCGATTCTTCAAATGCTCCGCAAAGCTTCTGCACAAGTGCATAAAGCTTCTTTTTCCCCGCCGCATCTTTCGGATCATCGTATCCGTACAGATCACCGATCACCATGACCATCCCCGTCACAGCACCACATACTTCACGAAGCTTGCCGAATCCTGCTCCGAACGGGCTTGCCTTCTTCGCTGCTTCTTCTACTGTTATTCCCTGCTCTTCCGCAAATGCTGCGTAGACTGACTGGCTGCAGTTGTAGCCTGTACGGAAGAGAGATTCCGCTTTGTCTGCTTTGTTCATTAAGGCAGCGGATTTTGATGTGCAGAAGGCACAGATCGGTATTATCTATATCGACGAGATCGACAAGATCACCCGCAAGAGCGAGAACCCCTCCATCACCCGCGATGTGGGCGGCGAGGGCGTGCAGCAGGCCCTGCTGAAGATTTTGGAGGGCACTGTGAGCAATGTTCCTCCGCAGGGCGGCCGCAAGCACCCGCAGCAGGAGTTCATCCAGATCGACACCACCAACATCCTGTTCATCTGCGGCGGTGCATTTGATGGCTTGGATAAGTATATCCTGCGCCGCACCGATAAGTCCGCACTGGGCTTCGGCAGCAGCCTGAAGGATAATTCCAGCGAAGCGGAGAAGGCTCTGCTGCGCAAGGTGGAACCCCACGATCTGGTCAAGTTCGGCCTGATCCCGGAACTGATCGGCCGTCTGCCGGTCATTACCGTGCTGGACGATCTGGACGAGGACGCTCTGGTTCGCGTGCTCAAGGAGCCGCGCAACAGCCTTGTGAAGCAGTATAAGGAACTTCTGAGCATGGATAATGTGGAACTGAACTTCACGGATGAAGCGCTCCACGCCATTGCCCGCAAGACGATCGAGCGCAAGACCGGTGCCCGCGGCCTGCGCAGCGTGATGGAAAGCATTCTGCTGCCCATCATGTACGAGGTGCCCACCGATACTACCATCATCCGCGTAACTGTGGATGAAGATACCGTGGAAGGCGGCGAAGCACATCTGGAATACGGCGCGGTGCGCAAGCGCTATAAAAATCAGGTCGCTCTGAGCTGACGCTTTTAGCGTACAGCAGGGGAGCAAAGACCCGGCATTCAAGCTCTGTTTCAAAAGCTTTTTGCTTTTGGCAGGGCTTTTTGCTTTATTATTCTTGTTTCCGAGGGCAAAATGTACTATAATATTAAGGTCTGGAATGGCATGGGGAACGCTCCCTGGCAGGAATGCTCCGCAAAATGCCGCTCTGGCGCTATGGGTAACAGGAAGTACGATAAAGGAGTGTGTTTTCAATGGCAAATTATCTTGCAATGAATCGTGATGAACTCACTGCCGAAAAGGCAGCGCTTGAAGCAAAGTACAAGGAATTTCAGGCCAAGGGCCTCAAGCTGAATATGGCCCGCGGCAAGCCCGGCCCTCACCAGATGGATCTGGCCATGGACCTGCTGAAGATGAACGATTACACCACCGATGCTGGCACGGATGCCCGCAACTATGGCGAGCTGGAAGGCCTGCAGGAGGCCCGCGTGCTGTTTGCGGATGTCTTTGGCGTAAAGCCGGAGGAAGTGTTCGTGGGCGGCAACTCCAGCCTGCAGCTGATGTATAACCTCGTCAATATCGGCTATGTGTTCGGTTTCCCGGAGTCTCCGTGCCCCTGGTCTCAGGTGGAGAAGCGCAAGTTCCTCTGCCCGGTGCCCGGCTATGACCGCCACTTTGCCATCACTGAGGAGTACGGCTTTGAGCTGATCAGCGTGCCCATGACCCCCAATGGCCCCGATATGGACATTGTGGAGAAGCTGGTGGCCGAGGAT
>ENA-OPYX01000754-OPYX01000754.1-human-gut-metagenome-genome-assembly--contig:-NODE-754-length-18565-cov-6.333496_pt1 | contig 18565 bp, 24 predicted proteins | sample MGYA00242639_ERZ504486 | MGnify/ENA primary metagenome ERZ504486 (study PRJEB26092, sample SAMD00036296) | human gut metagenome | host: Homo sapiens | study: EMG produced TPA metagenomics assembly of... | reverse complement strand
TTTAGGTAAGTGTTTTAATGTTTTTACTGGTGTTCGTCTAAGTAGATATAACATTAAATCCACCTCATCATCTAAAATAGGAAGTTGTTCTTCTGTAAGTGTTATATTTTTAGCTTCTCCGTTTAAAGTCAAACTATCATAATCAATAACACCATTACATTCTAAAATAGCCTTACCAATATGTGCATAAGATACATATACTTTATTAAAGCCAATTTCTTTAAAATAATTATCAATTTTTTCTTTAAACTCATCTGTGTTTATATTGCCATAAATATTAGCAGATATTTTTATATTTACAGCTTCAGCAGATACTACAGTTACATCTGAACCAATAGGTCTTTCTTCTAAATGTGTTCTTACTTTATTTAAAAGTTCTTCACTAGCAACTTCTAAATTAGCATCAATTATTATTACTTTTACAGTGCCATTACCATTCCATAACGGTATGCATCTTGCACCACCTACGCCTTCAACTTCACGAGCCCAAAATACATAATTATTTTTATTTCCACTTGTTATTGGATTTCGTGCTTTAAATAAATATCTATCTAAGAGTTCTGCATCTGTTTCTTCATCATATCCACCTGTTGTTTTTACTTCATTTATTACACTATTAATTCCAGGAATAGATGCAGAAATAGTATTTATAGTTTCAGCATCCACATTTCCAATAGTACCTTCGATATTGGCTTCAATATTTATTTGTCCTGTTTCTTTTATTTCTTTATCTTCTGTAGCTACAAATTGTATACCACTTTCTGTTGCAAAAGTAGCACCTGCATAAATTTTACCTGTTCCTTTTACGGTCAAAACTCCTACAGCCTTAGTAGCTTCTTTTCTAATAACACCAGATTGTTTAGCTAACATAGTTAAATATTCACCATAGCTTGTATCGGCAAAAGCAACTTTATATGCTTCTTCAATTTCAACTTCATTTTTAGCAACTTCAATAGAATTACTAGAAAGAGCATCATACATAAATGTTCCCTCAAATAATCCTGTTTTCGCTTTAGAATTATTAATCATTTCTTGCAATATTTCTTTTTGTTCTCTTGCCCTATACACTAATCATCAACTCCCCATAAACCGTAGTTAAATTAATTTCACAATTAAGTTTTGTTTTCTCACGTGTTATTGATATGGAATTTATAGATTTTATATACGGATTAACCATAAGACATTCAATTACGGTTCTTTTAAACTCAGAAATCCTTTCACCTACAGTCATAACTTTACCAATAAATTTCTTTAGTTCTATTCCATATTGCCAACTATATGCTGTATATCTAAAGCGTTCTGTTTTTAAAGCCTTATAAATCCATACTTTTAAAGCTTCATTACCTTCTACTAATACATGTTTCCCAGAACTGTCATAAATAAAATGGTCAGTATCAAAATTCCATGCATATTCCCTATATAATGGCAACTCTGCTTCTAAAGTAGCAGTATTTGTACTAATAAATGGAAATGCTTCATTCATAATTTTACTACCTCTTCATTTATTATATAAAGCTGACCTTCAGCCCCTTCACATGGTAAAACACTTACCCAATCACCAACTTTTAGTGTATCTGTATAAATAAAATTTTCAGTATAATCATTATCAATATCGTGATTGTGGCTTTCGAAACTTGCATCACCACTACCACCACTACGATTTTGTGTTGCAGAAACCAAATGACCACGTGCTGTTCTTTCATAACCTACAAGCAACCGCTTAGATATATAGGCATTTTCAGGTGTTAACTCAATATTATTTGCTTTAATAACAAAATTAGGTGGAGGTTTTTTTACAATACCTATAAAAGCACTGCGTGGAACATAAGATTGTGCAACGCTATGCATTATATCAACTATTTTTTCAACACTTGACTCTGCACTAGGAATTTGTGCCATTAAATCACCTACTTTTTAGTTTTTTCTTGCGGAGCTTGTTCTTCATTCATCATATTTTCAAATTCAAGCTCGATTTTCATAATATGATTTCCATTCTGGAAAGTATGCACATCACTTTTTACCCAAAATTTACCAGCGTTTAAACTATCTCTTATTTCTATGGAATATGAAGACTTTACCCGATAATCTCCAATTAATGTTAAACTTCCACTACGAGTAAGTCCTCTAAGCATTGCTTCAACTTCTTTATTAGTATCTTTATTTGGGTCAGTTTTATAAACATCTTGTATCATAGAATACTTATTGATCCATTCATCATTACGTTTATATCCTATCATATTTCCTTGTTGGTCCGTAATCATCACTTGATTTACCATATTCTCGATACTTTCTTTATAAGTACTTTGAGTCATATTACTACTACTATCAGCAATATAACCTTCAATTAATGTGCCTTTTAATATAACATCCAACTGATCATTATTCATAACAGGGTGATATTTTTCACCTGTTTTTTTACTTGCCTCCGTATAAGCCATCATAATTATTTGATATCCTGTTTTACGGTCCGCAATAAAACTTACAGGAATACCTGTTTTTACTAAATTACCAACTTTTATACCCAGTTCCTTACATATTACTGTTGTAATATCTTCAGCTGTTATATTCACAAATTTTTTAGTTGTTTTAGATTTACTTAAAATAAACAAATTATCAAAAGTAGTAATTCGTACATTGGAATTTTGTCTATTTTTCTCTACATCAAAAACATTACCTCGAAAGACAATATTGTTTTCTTCGTCATATCCAAAAATAGTTTCTCCATTATTTATTGTTAACACTGGAATATTAGGGTCTCTGTCATCTTGTACATAATCAAATACTAATTTTCTTGCCACCTGAAGTCGTGAACCGCTCCATGTAACTTTTTTCACTAATGTAGAAATATCCTTACCTTTATAAAATATTTTCATTTTAGATTCTTCCTCAAATTTAATTTTGTTACATTGTTTATAGCTAAATTTTTTAAGTCATTAGACTGCACAATATTTCGCCAATGACTATAATCACCATAGACTTTTTTTGAAGCATCTAAAATATCATCAGCTTTATCTACCCAACTTTCTGGATTTTCAGGCTCATCAGTTCGTTTTTTCAAGCCTGTGGTTTCGTCTATTTGTTTTTCATTATTAGCACTTGGTGTATTAAGCTCTTTATATTCAATAAAAGATAATTTGTAATAAATATCTCTAGAACCATCTTGCTCACGATAAGTAAATTCTTTTAATCCCATCATTAAGTTTACAGGACTATCTGTAATAATTACTCTTATAGGTTTTTTAGCTTCCTTCCATTTTATTAAAAGTTCAACCCACTCATTTGGAGTTTTTATATCACCAACGATAAATGGATAACTATGTTTAGGGTGCGGAAAAAAACTAGAGAAGCTAAGTCTTTTTAGTTTTGCGTTACCAAAAAACATAGCTTCTCCAAAATCTAAAATATCTATTGTTTCATTATTTTGTGCTGTTTTAACTTCATAACCTTGAGGTGGTGTAACTGGAAGTATAGCTTTCTCATTATTAACGCTTAATATTATCTGTCTTTTACTAGCACTATCTTTACCTAATGCTAAAGATAGTATGTTGACAATATTATTTGTTCTATTCATGAAACTATCAAGGCTCATTAATATACACCTCCGTAATTAGCATCAACTTGACGCATAAGAGACATTAATCTATATGCTATTTCATCAATATCTTGCTCGTTGCGTACAATAAAAGTATTTCCTGTAATAGTAATATTCTCACCATTAATTTTAGAATAATTATTTGTAAGTTCATTTTTTATAATACGTTCGGTTGTTTGAGCAGGATATATTCTACTACCTGTAGGTAAATCTACAATTTCTCCGCCACGTTCATTTATTTCCGTTAAACCACCACTCCAAAACATCGTTCCAGTAGCATTATGTCCTAAATTAGATTCTAAACCTGTTATATTAGCTCCTTTTTCTCTAATTTCACTAATTTTATCCATAACACCTCTAGCTTTACTAGATATAGGAGACCATACATTTGCATCAAGCCAACTACTTACTCCACTAAATACACTTTTTATTCTATTTGAAGCACTATTAAAAGCTTCACTAATAGCTTCACAAACAGAATATGCTTTACTAGATATAGGCTCAAATACATTTTGACTAAACCAATCACCAATGCCACTAAATATTTCTTGGATACTATTACTAGCCTCTCCAAATTTAACAGCTATTTGTTCACCTAACCAATAAACACCTGAAACCACAGGTACTATCAACATATCTTTTATTCCGTTTCCTAATGCACTTACATAAGGAGATATTATATCTCCCATCATTGATACACTACCAACAATAAAATTAATACAATCTATTCCGAAATTGCCAATAGGTGCTAACAAATTATTATATAATGTATTACCTACTTCCGTTATACTAGTAGTAACTTCATCTAATCCATTAATAATACTATCTCTAATATCGTTGATTAATTTTTCACCAATAATACTTCCACTAATACCACCTAAAACACCACCAATAATCGCACCTGCTCCAGTTCCTATACCTGGAATAATAGAACCAACTGTTCCACCTGCAATAGATCCTGCCTTAGCTCCTACATAACCGCCAGCTAAACTACTAGCAACACGTGCAGTTTCTAAACCTCTTTCTCCCTCTTTAGCATTATATATGCTATATGCTCCTAGAGGAATTCCAATACCTAATCCTAATTTACCTAGTTTTGCACTATATTTTTTACTACTTTCTAAACCTTTACTAAAAATACCTTTTAATCGTTCCCTCCAACTTAAAGGAGCAGGAGGTTTAGAAATAGGAGGCTGTGGTCTACTTGATGGTAATGGCTTACCATTTGGACCTAAAATAGTTGATGAATTATTATTAGGCTTTGATGCGGATGTTGTTTTCCCATTTACATAAACATTTTGAGCATTTATTACTAAATCTTTAGCAGATGCTATCTTATCTGTTCCTGTAGGCAATTTATCAGAAAGACCTTTTGACATATTAACTATATCTTTTATTTTGGTAATAGTTCCAACTGTAATACCATAAATTTTCTTTAATCCCCAAAATAAAGCTCCACCTGCTAAAACAGAACCAATCCCATCAAATGCTATAAATTTATTTGTTAAATCTACAATACCTTTTTTAGTTAAAGTAAATACATCATCTAATCCAAATCCATCTTTTAATCCATCTGTAGCTACTTTTACAATATCCGTCAGTTCTTGAACTAATCCTCTAAGTCCAGAATTAGCACTTCCAGACATTAAAGTGATTTGAAAATTTTCCCAAGCACCAGATAATTCTTCAATATCACCTTTTAAATTATCCAACATAGTAATTGCTACATCTTTAGCTGTAACCTTATTCATTTCATTAAACATTTTAGTTACACCTTCGGCACCTTCTCGCATTAAAATCATACCACCACGAATAGCGTCAGAACCAAACATATCATACAATGTAGCAAGTTGTTCTTCTTTTGTCATTCCTTTTAATCTATCTTGTAATAGACCTGCTATTTCTGCTAATGTTTTAACCTTACCTTGCTGGTCAAAAAAAGGCACTAGTTCCTTTTTCTGTAATAAGATTTAATTTACTAAAAGCTTCAATTTGTGTTTTTGTTTTGGTATTAAATTAGATAACATTGTTTTTAGTGAAGTACCTGCATCTGAGCCTTTTAAGCCATTTTGTGCAAACACAGCTAATGTAGTATTTGTATCCTCAAAGCTAACACCTGCACCAGAAGCAACAGCTGAACACATGGATAATGCATATCTTAATTCATGAACATCCGTAGCAGAAGCATTTGCAGCACCAGCTAAAATATTCGCAGCATGAGTTGCATCATTTACTTTAAATGCATTCATAGCAGTACTCATCGTTTCAGCTGATTCAGCTAAATCCAAACCACCTGCTGTAGCCAAATTAAGTGCTGCTTCAGATGCATCGCCTAACACATCTTTTAATTGTACACCTGCTTTTATTAATTCAGTCATTCCCTTTGCAACTTCTGTATTTCCGAATACAGTATCTTGCCCAAGTTGCATAGCACGAGCTCTAACTTGAGACATTATTTCATCTCGTGTTTGTCCATCTACTCCATCTTTTGGGATTAAAGCTTTTATTGCAGATAATTGTGTATCAAAATCCATAGGGGTTTTTATAGTATCATAAACGGTATATCCAATCCCTGCCATACCAGCCATTTGTAAACTAGTTCCCATTAACATACCATCAGCAAAGTTATTCATTTTATTATTAAAATTAAATCCACTATTTGGCATATTAGTTTTTATATTTACATATGCTGTAAAAGCTTTATTTGATAAACTAGTTAATTCGTTTTTAATTTTATTTGCTTGTGATGATGCTTTATTTTTTAATGATACTATTGCTGAATAATCTTTATTTTTAAATTGCTCTAATGTTGATTTTAAGTTTTTTGCGGTTTGAGACGCTTTGTCTTTTAATGATACTGTCGCCGAATAATCGCCTTTTATTTTATTTAAACTTTCTTTTAATTTTTCAGTAGACTTGGTAACTTTTAAAGACTCTCCAGCAATACCAGATAAAGCATATTGGGTTTTCTTAAGACCAGCAGTCATTTTATCTTTTAATTCTAATGTAGCACTTAAAATAAAATTATTCATTTTTTAAACTCCTTTCAAACCCAATATGCTGGCTAATGTTTTTAATATCATATCTAATTTTTGATGTTCATGTTCTTTTTCTTTTATCATTGCTGTGTATACAAATAATCTTTCAAAATTAGATAATGAAAAAAAATAATCTAATTTATGACCTTTGAGGACCAAATAAGCACATGTTGATGCCATCCAGTCCTCTTCTATTAGTTTTTTAATTCATCATGTACTTTAAATTTTAATTCATTCCCATAACCTGCACTAGACATGATAGCCTTAGAAAGAAAAGCTATTTCACCTGCTTTAAAAATCTTATTAACTATATCTGTAGGTTCAGTACATGCATATTCTTTCAATAAGGTAGAATCTTTTAAGTTTGGTTTAACAAAACTTTCATAAATCAAATATTGGTCACTGTCTTTATCCATTGATGTGGCTTCTGCAATCAATCCCATTGTTGGTTGTTTTACAGTAACCACACCGAAATTTGGAATTTCTATATCATATAATTTATTTTTTCTTTCTTGAATAGATTCTTTATTCTTTATCAAATCCTGAATACTAACGATTTTTTTATTTTCCATAAAATTTTTCCTCCTAAAAAAACATCTCTAAAGTGACGCAATAATTATTATGATGCAATTGTTTCGATGAATGTTGAATCTTCTGGGGTAAATCCACCAGTATATTCTTTTTCAACAACTTTTCCTTTTTCAAAACTCATTAAGGTTAATTCATTAAACCAAATATTCTCAATAGAAATTCGTTCCTTCTGTCCGTCTACTGCATCAGGATCATCAATCAATCCAATAAAAACAGCACGTGGATCTGTTCCATTTTTCCATGCTTCTAAATATTTATTTATGTTTCTATTTATAACATTTTTAAGTGTAAAATTTATATCTCCTTTCAAAGACACAATCTTACTATCTACACTATTTCCAATAAGAACATCTTCACGATTAGCAGTAACTTTTGCTTCAAACTTTACAATCTCGAACAAAAGTTCTCCATCCCACCATGCTTTACCATGTGAACCATTCCATCGTTTATTACCACGATATTTATATGCTTCTTCTTCTCTAGCAAAATATTGCAAATTAAATAAACGACTTTTTATTAAATATTCTGTTGTTGTAGGAATTATATTTTTCATATTTTCACCACCATTACATACTAAAATCAATTGTTAAATCTTCCATTGCATTAACTGGTGTAATACGTCCTGTTAAGTAAACATTAGTACCTGTATTATATTCGCGAATTTGTTGTGCAGTCATATTTTCAACATCTTCGCCCTTTAAAATCGCATAATTTTTCTGTTGTTCTTCATCTATATCTATCGTATTCTGAGCTGTAGGACTATTATCTAAAACATTACCTTTTAATCCATTAAAATATATACCAATTGCTGAAATAAATAGCATTTTATGATTATAATCATTTATTACTTTACCAACATAATCAGATTTAAAAGTATCTCTGATATCATCTTGTATCATATCGACACATTCAACAATTTTAATAAAGCGAAAATCTTGTCCTACATCCGTAGTAAATGTTGTAAGAGAATTGCATGCACGTGCTATTTTAACACCATCGCCATCACCTTCGTCTATAAGTAAAAGTTGTCCTTTATCAATAAGGCTATCAATATCTTCATATGTTTCCACACTAACAACTTCGCTCAATTGATAATACGTAGCACTTCTATCTAAAGGCAATCCTGCTAAAATACCTGCTATACGTGCAGTATATTCTTTAGCTGTATAAATTATATACTCTTCTTCCTTTTCTTCTTTCTGAACCTCATCTTCTGCTACAAAAGATATATCTGTATATGCTTCATCTACATATCCAATTCCCTCAGAATTACCATCGTCTGCTTTATAATTAGGATTAGCTACCTTTATCTGTTCCGTACAAAAATTTATAATTCCTTTATCATCTGCTTCTTGATGAGCACAAACTGCTTTGAAAGTTTTCTTTTTATTGTTACGTTGAGATTTAACCCAACTTACTAAATCTTCTTGTTCTTGTTCGGTAGATGTTGGAGCACAGATATAATTCCATTTAATATTGGCAATTTCTTTTAAGACACTGTTCTGATTTATAGTAGCATCTTCTACATCATCATTAGGTATGGTATATACCAAAACCCTTAAAGGTGTTCCTAATAAACATTTTTTTTACTAAATCAATGTTTTTAGATGTTAATCCTACTTCTGGAGTAGTTGTTGGTATATCTGTTACATCAGAAATTTTATAGCTTTTCATAATATCTGATGTTTCGTTTTTCAAAATCATGACAACAATTCCTCTAGCAGAACGAGATATTGCTGTTGTAGATTTAGTTTTAAAGGTTATTTGCACCTTAGGTAATCCAAAAACTTCTGCCTCATTAGCCATAATTTAAACCTCCTTATTCTTGAGTTATTTTGAATGAAATTTTTCTTATATTATTATCATTAGTTTTATACGTTCCAGACAATCCTTTAAGATTTCCACTAGAATCTGTAATTGCTGTTAATTCCATATCTGATAAATTATCACTATCTAAATAAGGAATTTTATCACCAACATTAACATTATCTTCAGATACTTTTTCTATTCGATAAATAGAGTTTGTTGTATCACAAATTAAATCTCCTACTAATATTTCTGTTGCTCCTGGAATATTTGTTTTACTTACTGATGAATTAGGTTTAATTTCTATATTAGCAATATGCATAACATTTTCTCCATTTGTTTGTTCCATTTTTTTATATAAATTAGCTACAGCTTCTTCTAAATTATTTAATTTAGGAGCTGTTATAGCTTCTTTACTTTTCCATACTCGAGGCTTATAGCTCAAAATATTTACCTCCTACAGAAATTTAATAAAAAAGACGCTTTTATTATAAAAGCGTCTTTCTACATATTATGCGGTTTTTAAACTAAATAATTTTTCGGATAAATTTATTGTGGAGTCACTAATAGATGTTACAGTAAAAACATCACCGTTAATATCTATAATAGTATCATTTTGAGCAATGTTTTCTCCATTGTTAATTTTATCTGCAGTAGTAGTTCCACTAGGTGTTAATGCTTCTTTTGCTGTAAAAATTCCTTGACCCTTGGCTCCACTGTCGCCTTTATCGCCTTTATCGCCTTTATCACCATTATCGCCTTTGCTACCTTTTAAATTTTTAAAAGAAAAACTAAACGTTCTGACTTCTTCTGTACCGCCTAAACTTACTTCTACTTCTGGAGTTCCTGTATTATTATCAACTGTTGCAGTAACTTCTGTTATTGTTGCATTCTTACCATCTGTTCCATTTTTAGGCATATCTTTATATATTAAGTTATTGTCTTCTCCTAAACTTAAAACTTGTCCTGATGTTCCATCTTCTATTGGTTTAGTTAATTTTTTATTAATTTCAGTATTTAAACTTGCAATATCTTTATGCGCATTCTCAATACCAGTTTCAATGTTATTCATTGCATTTGTAGTTATCAATTCTTTACTTACCCATGTTTTTTTCGTATAACTCATACTCTATTACCTCCATGTCATTTCTAAATGTTTCATTAACTCATATTTAATGCCACCAAATTCTTCATCACTTAAACAATCTACAAAATTTAATTCAAAGCTAAAATGAAGAATATCGTCCACGATAGTAGTAGATGTTTCTAGAATAGTAAAAGCTCTATCTTTAACTTTAAATACAGGTCTAAATAATATATCAATTTTAGAAATACTATCTTGCAATTTTCGCCTATCAATTTTTTTGTTTTCATCTAAAGCCAATACATAATCTATATCTATTTTAATAATTTTTATTTGTATAAATATCATCTATAGTTTTTGACTTTGGTGTAAATTCAATATAAAAATAATCATCTGTACTATTTTCTACATCATCAAAAAACTACTTTTATATTTTGAAATTTACTTTTTAATGCTGTAGTTATAGCTTTTCTAATATCTGCTAAAGTAATCACTTAAATAAATCTCCTAATATTGCTTCGGCATCTTGTATAAATGTTTGTTTAATATCAAAAATGTCCCCCTTAGAAAGCATTTTATACCCTTTAATAAATCTAGGTTTTAACATCATACCAGATTCTTTCTCATCTGGGTCATAAACAAAGTGTCCATTTTCCCATCTGCCTGGAACCCAACGTTTTTTTTTGACGATGACCATATTCTACATGAAGAGCATAATCTGTATTATTATATACATGAACAATACCTTCTTTTGCTCGTGTTCTTTTCCATCTTTCACGTAAAGTACCGCCATCAACTTCAGCAACAGGAGTATAGTTTTTTGTGTTAGATAATAAATTCTCTGCTTCACGAGCTACAAATCTATTACGTTGAATAGCTTGATTTTTAGATATTTGAACTAATTTTTTATTTAGCTCATCAAAACCATCTAACTTCATGCATCACTCTTCTTTCTTACACTTACTTCCATATGCGTAGGATATTTAAAGGGTTTAATTATATCTAAAATTAATTTCTGATTAAGATTTGTTGTTATTATAGCCACATCATTTGGTTTTAATTCATAGTTTGGAGATAAAGTGAGTATATAATCTTCAGATATACTAGTTGCTCTATCGTTTTTATCTGATAATATACTTCGATTATTCTGAGATAATTTACATGGTATATCTACATATATCTCAGCCAGATTATATTTATCCGAACCATCTTCCAATAATACTATTTGGGACCGTTTGATAGTAACTTTATCTTTATACATAAGTGCATCTAAATATTTTTGCAAACTAGATATTTTCAACAAAATCCCCTAACTTTTCTATAAATATTTAACATCGGTTTTAATTGCTCAAAAAAGTAAATAGAATTTTTTTCAACTATTACTTGTTCCTGGAAATTAAATTCAAATTCAGTATCATTCATCTTTAATCTTTTTAAATTTCTTATATCTACTTCACTTAAATTATTAGATTCATTATCAGAAATAATTTTATTATAAAACTGTTCTATAATACTCATCTTTACAGCTTCTGGTAAATCTTTTCTATTACAATAATTCAAAATACGTCTTACAAGAGCTTCGATATTAAAATTTAATAAATTCTCATTTATTACCAGCGGATTTTCTTGTGGAAGTAGTTTTTTGATTTGTTCCACTATTTCCGATGCTATTTCTTTTGGTGATTTTAATATTGGATTTTTTTGTAATCCATTTTTTTCTCGCTTTCTTCATATAAGAAAAAGCCCCTATCTTTATATAAAAGATTAAAGGCTTTTCTTGTAGCATATATGATATTTTTACCATTAGTATATTTATTTAACATTAAACACACCTCTAAGCAACTTCATTTTCATCTGTATGTGCTTCATCTGTTTTAGCTTTTAATTCATCAGCATCACTTGGAACAAGCATTGCAAATGCCTTTTCTTTTACTGGTAAAAAAGCGAAACGAGCAGTAGCTTTTATTGCAATCATATCATTTTCAGCTAAAGATAATGGTTTACCATCACTCATAGTAACATTATTGAGTGTAGCTTCTTTTAATACCTCATAAGAAATTTCATCACGAATACCAACTACAGCATAGTTCCAATTTCCAGCAATAGCTATAGCTTTTTTATCATCCCAACCACCATTTCTTACAAACTCAATTGGATTACTGTATAACTGGTTTTGATCTACACCAGGAACATATAAATTATCTCCATTTGCATTACGAAGTTTTCTCAAACTATTTTTTAATTTATAAGAAGCTACAAATCCGTTAACATCTTCTCCAGAGTCTTCAACTAATGCCATTACATCAGATAAATCTAAATCTAATGCATTTTCATTTGTGCCTAAAACAATTTTATGTTCATTATCATTCGCAACTCCATAAATATTTTTCTCAAATGGGCTACCTGTTCCAAATAAGCATGCAGCATCAAGAGCTTTAGCAATCGCTTCCGCAATTTGAGGTTTAATTTGCTCAAATACATCAATGGTTGTATCATTTATTTTTTCTTTTGTTACTGGAATGATTACTGCTATTTTTTTAGCCTTAAGTTGTGGGAAAATCCATTCTGCAGTATCTGTTTTAATACGTTCAGATTCACCTACCCAATAAGCTCCTGGTCCATCTGTCATTAAAGGTATTTGCATTGTATCAGAATCCATTTGTTCTATTCTAGATAATCTAAGAATAGAAGACCCTCTAGTTGTTAAAGCAATAATTTCATTAACTTTCTGTACTGGAACAAATCCCGCTAAATTATCTTTTAAAAATTCTTCATCCGCAAATAATTGTAAATCAAATATCAAATTCATAATAATTCTCCTTTATCTTTTTACTTGATTTTGTTTGATAATATCAGCCATATTAAATTTAGTTGAAGTTTTTGTACTACTTGCACCACCAGCAGAAGGCACTTTACCCTTTAATTTTTCCTTAACTTTTTCATCAACTAATTTTTTTAATCCCTTTTCAAAGGTAGTAATGTTTTCCATATTTTTATCATTGTCAGTTCCTGTAACTAAAAATGGCATAAATTCAATAGGAATACCTCTAGAATTTAATACAGCAACAGCTTCAGCTCTTTGTTCTTTTAGTTTTAAAGCTTCTTCACGCTCAGTAAGCTCAGCTTCTTTACGTTCCCATTCAGCTTTTTTACGTTCGTCTTCGCTTAACTTAGACAAACGCTCTTGCTCTTTTTTCTCATTCTCAGCTTTTTTCTTAAATTCTTTTTCCCATTTAGATCTTTCAGAACTAATACATTCTGCTAATTTAGCTTCTAATCGCTTGTTAAGTTCATTTTTAAATTCTTCTGAATCAACATCCACTTTTTTTGTTTTCTGGATCTGTTGCTGGTGGTTTTCCTCCTTCACCTCCTTCAGAAGGGTCACCTTTACCTTCTTCTCCTTCAGCAAATAACTGTAAGTTAAAAATAAATTTAAATCCATATAAATAACTCCTTTCACTTTATAAATAAAAAAACGCCTGCATTTACAGACGTTTGATTAAACTTTTATTAAATTTTTAATAATACATTTTTAGGTATATTTTTTCTATTTCTTTTAACCTAAAAGCATAGTTTCTAATACTTAGATTTGAGTCTTTATCTGGATTATTAATCTTGCACCCTTAAAGACCATTATCTTGTTCAAATTCAATATCTTTTTTTAACAATTCTTTTAAAACCTAAAAGGCTGTTTTGTGTAATACTAGATACTGCACTACACACTATATCTTTACCTTTAGGAGCAAAATTAGCATGACCAAACACATTATAGCCAATAATTTTATCTTCATCTGTTTTTATAATTATTTTTATCATACAAACCTCAACTAATATACAAAATGCAATGCCATATCATCATCAAATACAGATTGTAAATATAGTAAAAATTTCTCAATTTCTTCATAATTATGTGTAATTAGTATTTCTTTTACATACTCATTCTTTATCACATCGTTGAAAATTATACATTCTAATGGAACATGTAACTGATAATCCTGTTCTTTAAGACGTTTTGCCAGAATAATATTTTCCCTTTTTAACAGTTCTTCTTTGGAATACTCAAATACTCTTTTACTAATTTGATTATCAAACATAATAGTTTTATTATGCTTATCTAGTAAAAATTGTATAATTGATAAAAACCGTTTTATATCATCTCTATTTTCTTTAGCGATTTTTTTAGCATAGTTATTTTTCTTTTCATCTAAAAAAGCAATATTTTCTATCGGAATGTGTAATTGATATTGTCGTTGCCTAAGTTTTTGTTTAAGGTACTCATTTTCTTTTTTCAAATAAGCATATTCATTAAAAATAGTAACATCTCCTATCAATAAAAAAACACCTACAAAATTGTAAGTGTTCTTTCTAAAATATTAAGTTTTCCCATATTTCTTTTGGAATAGGTTCAATGGGCTTATTATTTTTTATTGCTTCTTCAAGTTTTTTTATTCCACTATTAAAATTATCAATGTCCATTAATCTTGGATCACAAATAATAACATAGTCAAGGGAATTTTTCCCAAACATATTCTTATATTCTTCAACTTTATCATTCAATAATTGTATTACGTTAGACATATCATTTTCAATAATTGTCATTCTATCAACTACCCCTTTTAGGCTTTAAGAATTAAACCTACTATTAAATATAGAAACTCCATATCATCTTCTATTTTAGCATAAATAGGTTGATATTTTCCATCAACAACTTCAATCTTTTTAAGTATTTCACTAGGCTCATATAATACCTCTAACCCCATACTTAATACCTCTGAAGCTTCCTTATATTCTTTACCAATGTAAGGAGTAATAAAATCATCTGGTTTAACTATCTCTTTATTACTAAAACCCAATCCATGAAATAAATCTGTTAGTTTTATATAATTTTCATTTTTTGTACGAGCTTTTATAAATTCTTTTGAAATTCTAAGTGCATCTTTATTAAAAAATTCTACATAATGTCCTAATTCATGATAAGGCGTTTGTTTTCTTTGCCCTGTCATATGAATGGATATATAATCTTCCTCATAATTTTTATACTTAGTAGCATAATATCTACCACTAGGTGTTACTGCCCCTTTAGTAAAAAATCCTCTATTTGGTGTAATAGAAGTATATAATTTTTTATTGTTATTAACTAGATATTCTGCCCAATCTTTTGGATAGTACGAAAAGGCTTCGCTTAATTGTTGCTTTGTAATTGTATTACAGCCTTTAGCCCATTGATTTTTCCCTACTTCTCCTCCCATTTCCCTAAAATTACTAAAAATTTCTTTTAGTTTTTCTTTATTTCCTATATTATCAATAATATTAAATCTATTGCATACTTCAGTTCCTATATTAATAATATCATCTTTAGTACAAGTTTTTAAATCAATATTACTTATTTTTTCTTTTAAGCTTAATTTAATATTGTTACTATTATTTTCCCATTCATTTAATGTCATGGATTTTTTTATATATATTTTTTCCCAATCAGAATAGTTCATATCTGCTGGAACATATTTTATTTCTCCATTAAGTCTTGAAATTCTTTTTCTTACAGTACTTGTAGTCAAATTGGTTATTGAAATTGTGGACCTGCAACGTGGATGCATAGGTGGCATATTACTTCCTGGAACACCTTCATCAACTTTATGAATAGTATTATCAAGTTTCCTACATTTTTCTGATGTTCTTCGGTCTAAAGTAGCAATAAATCTATATTCTTGACCGCCAGAATCTTTAATACTTTTTAGCCCAGCTTGATTATTTACATAATTAAGTTCCGAGCGAACTAATGTAATCGCTTGTTTGTATCCAGAATTCATCTTTTTAGATATAACAGTTGCCATTTCACGAGCATTAATACCTCTAATAATAGCATCGCTTATTTCTTTTTTTAGCACTTTAGATAATTTAGTTGTATTATTCCATATACGTTTACTAAATTGTTTGCCAGACCAAGAAGTACGAATAATATCTTCTATTGCTTCTTGGTCTAAGATAGACACTGGCATTAAGATATTAATTCCTTTACAAATATCAAAAACAGATTGATAGTAATTATCTGTTAATGCTTTTTTAAGTATTCTGTTAACTTACTATCATATCCATCTGCCATTTTAGATAATTCTACAAGAATTTCTGCTTGTAATTTATCTAAACGACTTATCCTAGAACGCATAGCTAAAGTATTTAATTCTTTTAAGATTTCTTTATCTATATTAGCTTGTTTTACATAGTCTTCTATATCCATTCTCCATACAGAGTACTCATTACTTGTAATTAATTTTTTAGCATCCGCCAGACTTAAGCCATTTTCATCTGAAAATCTTTCATAAAGGTCATTTATATCTTTTTCTATATTTCTTAAAGCTCTTATATACAAATTTTTTATTTCTGTTTCTATTTCTGATTTAGATTTATTTAGCCATTTTTCTTCACGTTCTTTTGCTCTTTTTTGCCAATATTGCTCATTATTCATTATCACCTTCACCACCAGCATTTAATATATATTGCTGTGTTTCTAAACTATCTTCATTTTCTTTATTTATAGTTTCCATTTCTTTTTGTGGATCATTTATAAAAGGTAATAAGCTTAATAATTTTGTTTGTGATACAATGCCTGTTAGTGATTTAACTATTTCAGACAGTTCCTTAATATTAGCAGGTATATTATCACTAAAAGTAAGTTCAATATCTCTAAAATCAAAATCATTATCCAACATTGATAAAACCCCAAAAATAAGCTCAATTCTTCTTTGGATTGCCTTTTTGAAAAAACGTTCTTTTCTACTACGTATTTGTTCTAATCCTATAAGTTTATATTTAATAGCCACACCAGAAGCGTTAGAAGCAAAATTAACATCTGTCATATCAGGAACAAAACTGAACTTGTGAATATCTGCATTCAATCTGTTTTTCATATTTTCAATGAATGTATCATTAATAGTTTTTGTTAACCATTCTGCTCCACACTCACCATCTGGGAAAAAAAGCATTTTTAATTTTCTCATCATTTTAGCTTCATTAACATTTTCTTCACCATACCCAAAACCTTTTAATATTAAAAATGCATTTGTAAAATCTTCCATATCATCTAAAGTTAGTGATTGTGTTTTATCATAACCATCAATCAAAGATATTTGTTTTTGAAAATCACCTATAGAATATTTGTTATTTTTATACTCTATAATAGGGACAGAATCGAACATATGATAATTCTCACTTAATAATTCAAATTTATTTCTATCATATTTATATTTTTTACATTTTTCATTATCATACACATCAATATAAGTGATATATGATGTTCCATCCAAACTATATATTCGATAATGACGTATAGCGAATTTTATGTTTTGCCCAACTGTAGCATCAGCTATCAAAATAACTTCTCTAGGATCTAGAGAAGTAAATCTTATATTAGCATCTTCATCAAGATATAATAATTCATACGCACAACCACATATACTTGCAGTTTCAGCTAATTCCATATTGTGAGCTGACTCATCATTATATTTAAAAATTTCGTTTATCTTTTTTAAAGCATCTTCATTTTCAGACGTATAGCTAATTGGTTTTCCAATAAAAAAACCTGTACTCATATCAGAAACATATGAACAATAATTATTAACCAGTTTATTATTAGGTGCAGAAGGGTCTTCCCTTTTTTTGTGTTTTATTTTACTTTCACCAAAATAATAATCATATAATTTATTTAATTCTTTTATTTCTTTTTCATGTCTACCTAATAATATTCTCAAATCATTATTAGATAGCTCGTTTATATCAGCTTGAATAAAAATATTAATTCCTCCATCCAATCTTTATCCTATAAACCTAACATAGATTTATTAGCTACTTTTAATTTACGTTTAGTAATTAAATCATTTAATGCATAACGAACACTATCTATAGCATGGTTATTTTTATCTGGATATGCGGAAATAAACTCTCCATTTTTATTTACTTCATACTCATACTTTATAAATTCATTGTACGTATTTGGGCAACGTTTACGATCGATATATATACGATTTAAATCTTGCAAAAATTTCATACCATATTCAACACTATCAGGTCCTTTTTTGGCACCTATAATGTTTAGTCCATAATCCCTTAATTCTGCTATTGATTTAGGCTCTGCACTATCGGCATAAATCAATGCTCCTTTATATTTAGGTTTAATCATTCTAGCTAATGTACTATTTTTTAATTTTTGCTGATATATTTCATCAAAAATATATAAATTTTCATGTTTAGCATCAAACTGCATCGCAGTAAAAGCTAATGGGTCAATACTAAAACCAAAGTCAATACCATAACGCAATCTATCAAATTCATAAATTTGTTTATCTGTTAACCTAATATCTTCTACATTATCAAAACATTTCCACCGTTACCTGTAACTTCGCCTAAATACTCGTGCCTACTAACGGTCATAATTTTTATTTTTTAACTTTTCAGCTT
>ENA-OPYX01000752-OPYX01000752.1-human-gut-metagenome-genome-assembly--contig:-NODE-752-length-18587-cov-4.692633_pt1 | contig 18587 bp, 19 predicted proteins | sample MGYA00242639_ERZ504486 | MGnify/ENA primary metagenome ERZ504486 (study PRJEB26092, sample SAMD00036296) | human gut metagenome | host: Homo sapiens | study: EMG produced TPA metagenomics assembly of... | reverse complement strand
TTATTTTTACGGAGGTATGTATGAACGAGAAAATCATAAGCCTTATGGGCGAAATCAACGCCAAGGTTTCAGAAATTTCCGATCTTGTCGAGCTTGACAAGCTCAGAGTTGCTTATCTTGGTAAAAAGGGCAGTATTACTGCACTTTTAAAGGGTATGAAAGATCTTTCTCCGGATGAGAAAAAGGCTTTTGGCTCTGAAGTAAACCAGCTTAAGGCTATGGCGAGCGAAAAGATTGAGCAGAAAATCGAAGAACTTAAGAAGAAAGAGGTAGAAAGAGAAATTGCCTCTATGCGTCCTTTTGATATTACCGCTCCGTCAAATATTGTAAAAGGCTCATATCATCCAATCACACTTGTACAAAGACAGTGTGAGGCTATTTTTAAATCAATGGGCTTTACTGTAGAAGATTATTCTGAAATTGTAACCGATTACGAATGTTTTGAGTCACTTAACATTCCTAAGCATCACCCTGCAAGAGATATGCAGGATACTTATTATCTTGATAACGGTCAGCTTTTGAAGTCACAGACTTCTGCCGCACAGAACGCCATTCTTAAAAAATACGGTAAAAACCTTATTGAAAACGGTGTGCCGATTAAGGCAATTTTCCCGGGCAGATGTTTCAGAAATGAGGCAACCGACGCTTGTCACGAAAACACATTCTTCCAGATGGAGGGTGTAATGGTTGACAAAAATATTTCAATTTCAAACCTTATCTTCTTTATGAAAACTATGCTTTCGGAAGTTTTCCAAAAAGATATTAATGTACGATTAAGACCCGGATTTTTCCCATTCGTTGAACCGGGATTTGAGCTTGATATCAGTTGTCTTATCTGCGGTGGCGAGGGTTGTCCTTCATGTAAGCACAGCGGTTGGCTTGAGCTTTGCCCATGCGGTATGATTCATCCGAATGTACTTCGTGAGGGCGGTATTGACCCGGACGAATACACAGGCTTTGCATTTGGTCTTGGTCTTACAAGACTTGCAATGATGAAGTACGGCATTAAAGACATCAGAGATTTGAACAGTGGCAGCTTAAAGGCATTGTCACAGTTTACAGACGATAAGTAAGGGGGAGAATAGTAATGTTTTTATCAATGAACTGGATTTCAGACTTTGTTGATTTATCGGGACTTGACAAGGTTGAGCTTATACATCAGTTTTCTCTCTCTACAGCCGAGGTGGAAAACGAAATTTTCTTCAAGGGTTCAGAATTAAGCGGTGTTGTTGTAGCTGAAATTAAATCAATTGAAAATCACCCTGATTCTAAGAAACTGCACTTACTCAAGGTTGACGCAGGTGAAAGCGAACTTGTTGATGTAGTTTGCGGTGCACCAAATGTAAGAGTAGGTATGAAAACCGCTTTCGCAAAGGTTGGCGCTAAACTCGGTGAAATTACCATTGCACCTCGTCCGCTCGCAGGTTATACTTCATATGGTATGTGCTGCAGTGAAGCGGAAATCGGAATCAGTGACGATAATTCGGGTATTATGGACATCACAGATGATGTTGCAAACGGTACAGATATTAAAGAAGTTTACCAAATTGACGATATAGTTTTTGAAGTTGACAATAAGTCACTTACAAACCGTCCTGACCTTTGGGGACATTACGGTATTGCAAGAGAGTTTGCCGCACTTTCGGGCAGAGCATTAAAGCCGCTTGAGGTTGAAGATCTTACTCAGTACAATGAGCTTGCAAAGGTTGATATGAAGATTGAAGATCCGCTCTGTCAGCGTTACAGCTGTTTGCAGGTTGAGAACATCAAGAGAAATGTAAGCCCCGTAAATATGAGAATCAGACTTTATTACTGCGGTCTTCGCGGTATTAATTTCCTTGCTGACCTTACAAACTATCTTATGCTCGAAATGGGTCAGCCAATGCACGCTTTTGACTCAAGAAAAGTAGAGAAAATTCGTATTAAGCGTTTTGACAAGCCTTTTGTATTCCGTACACTTGACGGTGTGGACAGAAACATTGACGAAAATACACTTATGATTTGTAACGATAATACTCCTGTTGCAATCGCAGGTATTATGGGAGGTCTTGATTCGGAAATTGTTGACGATACAACAACTCTTACACTTGAGTCTGCTACATTCAATGCAGTATCGGTTCGTAAGTCAACAGTAAGACTTGCTCACAGAACAGACGCATCTATTCGCTACGAAAAGTGTCTTGACCCTGAAATGACAACTGTTGCAATCGCAAGATTTGTTAAACTTTTAAAGACATATGACAGCGATATTAAGGTGGTTTCAAGCCTTACAGACGAGTATGCTTTCCACTATGAAAAGATTACTCTTGAATTTGACAAGGCATTTGTTGACCGCTATACAGGTATTGAAATCAGCAAAGAAAGAATCGTAAAAACTCTTGAAAGCCTCGGATTCGGTGTGCAGCTTGCAGGTGATGATTTCACAGTAACCGTTCCGTCATGGAGAGCTACAAAGGATGTTACAATCAAGGCTGACATCATTGAGGAAATCACAAGAATTTACGGTTATGATAACTTTGCCGTCCATACAACCCGTTCACCTCTTTATCCTGTAAGAACAGGCGAGTTAAAGAGTAATGAAGATAAAATAAAGGATATTCTTGTTCAGAGATATAATCTTCATGAAGTCCATTCATATGTATGGGCATATAATGACGAGCTTAAAGCACTTGGCATTGAAGTTGAAAACAATGTTAAGCTTGCAAACGCTACTAACCCTAACATTGAAACAATCAGAAATTCAATCATTCCTACCCAGCTTTGTCAGGTTAAGTCGAATACTTCATATTCAAATGATTTCGGTATTTTTGAAATTGGCAGAGTTGTAAAAGGCCTTGACGAAAACAACCTTTGCATTGAGCAGAAAAAACTTGCAATCACACTTTTCAGCAAAGTTAAGGATATTAAAACACTTTACTTTGAGCTTAGAGATATGCTTGTTGTACTTTCAGAGGACATTAAGCACAAATCGCTTGGCTTTAAGAAAGCAGAGCCGACACACAGCTATGAACACCCTGTGAACCTCTACACAATTATGATTGACAATGAGGAAATCGGTACAATCGGTATTGTTCACCCGACTGTGGGCAAAAAGCTTGACAAGAAAGCAAGCGTGGTATTTGCTGAGGTTGATATGAATGCATTTACCGATGCGCAGACCGCTCCGATCGTTTACGATGAGCCGTCAAAATTCCCGCCGATTGATTATGATATCAGTGTAGTTGTTCCTGAAAAACTTTTCTTTGAGGATCTAAGCAAGTGCTGGATCGGAAAGGGCGAGGGTATCTTAAAGGGTACAAAAATTGTTGATACCTACGATACAGACACAGTACATAGTATCACAATCAGATTTGAATTTTCATCAGCCGAGAGAACTCTCTCATCAGCAGAGGTTCAGACTGTAATGGACGAAATCATTGCAGAACTTGCAAAAATCGGTGCAAATTTAAGATAATAAATTAAAACAACCGACCGTAATTAAATTTTACGGTCGGTTTTGCTGTATTGTTATATTGACAGTAAAAGAAATGATTTTAAAATAAAATATATGAAAAATTTACATATTATAAAAAGAAAACTACCGCAAACAATACTATTGCGGAAGGAAATCAAGAGGTTGAACCTGACGCTTAAAATATAAAATTAACTAAAAAATAATTAACAAAGGAGAAAACCAATATGTCAAGCAATAACAATCAGCTTAATGTACCACAGGCAAAGGAAGCAATGGAACGCTTTAAGATGGAATGTGCAAACGAAGTGGGCGTAAACCTTAAACAGGGTTATAACGGCGACTTAACATCAAGAGAAGCCGGTTCGGTAGGCGGACAGATGGTTAAAAAGATGATTGAATCATACGAAAACAGTATGAAATAATTTGATTTAATAAATAAATCATAAAAATATATCGGGGCATATGGCAACAGCTGTATGCTCCGATGTTTATTATGCAATATTATTCTTAAAATATCAGTTGATTTTCAAATTATGCTCTTTTATGTACTCCAAAAGTGCTCTGCAACCATTGTCAATGTCGGTGTAAGTAACATCAAAATTGCCTGTGTACCATGGATCTGCCACATCTTGTGAATAATTGGTAAACTCAAGCAGGCGGTGAATTTTCTTTTCATTGTCAAAACCGACTATCCGCTGTAAATTGCGCAAATTCATAGAATCCATAGCAATTATGTAATCATAATTTTTGTAATCGTCTTTGGTAATCTGCACAGCATGGTGTGAGGTGAACGGAATGTTCATTTCTGTTAATTTTGCCTTTGTTCCACGATGAATACCGTTGCCGATTTCCTCCGTACTTGTCGCAGATGAATTAATTAAAAATTTATCGGCAAGCTTGTTATCCGCAACAATTTTTTTCATTACAAATTCCGCCATAGGTGATCGGCAAATATTCCCATGGCACACAAACATTATCTTAATCATAACAAAATTCCTCCCAATTTGCCGTAATATGCCGTGATTAGCAAGGGTAATTTGAGTATAACAAGAATGAGTATCACTTTTAATATTTCATCGAAACACGCAAATCAAGGCAAAATACGGCATATTGAATTTTTCAAAAGTAGTCAAACAGTAGTCAGTTAAGGGGGTGCAGACTACTTCCAAAATCAACCTTATAACGATAACTTTTTAGTAGGGGGGTGCAAAATGGATTTTTGCTTGTTATAATTCTTTATTGGAACTATTGCTACCGATTCAAGCTATCGTTAATGGGGTTAAAAGATGATTTTATTATAGCATAATGATCAATTTGCTACAATGGTGTATGTTTAATTAAAATATATTTTTAATAACGATAACGGTTGAATTTAGCAAGTATTAACATAATTGAAGTTAGAGAACCTTTAAATTTTATGCTTGTATTTTGAAATTAATTGATATTTAAAAGTAGTACAATATAGCCAAAAATTGATATAATAATTATGAAAAAGCACTAATACTTTGCGATTTATCAAAAAAACTATTTGACTATTATTGACATATAATTTATATGATGTTAAAATTCATATATATTATTGTCAACACTTGTTTTTTAGTTGTTGATTTGTGAGAGGAAGTTTTGCTTGATATGACTTTGGAACAGAAAAAACATCAAGAAGAATATTATAAAGCTAAAAACAGATATGAAAATGCTACATACGAGAAACGACGTGCGGAAAATGAAATAATCGACATAAGAAATCGTAAGCCTCAACTGATTAACAAAATAAATCAGTTGAATGCTGAGAAAAAATGTAATTTGACATCATTAGAAGAAATATCAAAATCAGTAAAAACTAATGGCTCATTTGAACAAAGCATTAAGGATACTGAAACCAAACTTGAAACTGCATCAAATGGGTTTCTTGCTATTGGAGAGTCATCCTTAGGAAAACCTCAAAATTTGACAACTGTTTTTGATGGTGTTAATCGTTCGTCTAAAAACAACATATCTAGTGCTTTTGTAAATTTGAAAAGAACACAAGCGTTAATTAATAATAAAATTAATGATATAAATTCACAAATAAAAAATTTGCAAACGGAACTTGAAAATAAAAAAAACAGAGAACGTTCCTTGCAGTGTATTGTTAGTGAGAAACAAAGAACTATGAATAATGCCGCTGTTGAAATGGCATATCATAAAAAGCATATGTATTGATTTGAGTGAATAAATTATGGCGACAATAACATTATACAAAGAAAAGGTAAACGGTGTTGGTGGACTGATAGATAATTTGATAAAATCATCAAGTAATTTGGATGTTCAGCTTGGAACACTGAAAAATACTCTTCAAGGTGTTGATAGCAGTACTTGCAATTTGCAGGATACTGTTGATAGTATCAGTTCCTCGTCAAAAAGTGAAAAATCAAAAATCGAAGATTTAAAAAAGTTAAATAATAAGCTTAGCGAATTCATTGAGACTGCATCAAGAAAAGATTCAGCGGCAGAAGAGGAAATAAAGAAATCAAAAGAAGATTTTTACACAAAGTATTCCTATCTGAAACCTGAATGCGAAAAAAGTGTTATTGAACACATTTGTGATGGTGTACAATCGGTAGCAGATTGGTGTAAAGAGCATTGGAAATTATTAGTTACAATAGTTTTAGTGGTAGCTGCAATTGCTGTTATCGTATTTACGGCAGGAACAGCAATAGGTCCAATTGCTGCCGTAGCTGTAGCTGCCTCAAAAGGAGTGTTGATAGGAACAGCAGTAGGAGGATTAAGCGGTGGAATTTTTAATACCATCGCAGGGAAATCTTTTTTTGACGGATTTGAAGAAGGTGCATTTAGTGGAGCCATATCTGGTGCTATAGCTGGTGGTTTATGTTCTTGGCTATCTGGTGCTGGTGAAATTGCATTATCAATTCCAAAACAAATGTTGGTGGGTGGATTTGGCGATGTTGGTGCCTCCATTATTAATGATTTTGGTGATATTATTATAAAAGGGAAAAATATGTCTTTCACAGATATCTTGATTAATGCTGGCTTTTCTTTTGGTGTAGGTGCTTTGTCTACAGGTGCAACAAATTATTTGGGTAATAGATTCCCATTACGAATAAGAGGAATAAACAAAGGTAGAGGAAGTTGGGAACATGTTTGGAAAACGCAATCAATTAGATCTTTTAGACACAGGAGTCGAGTCAATATAAAGACAATTATGAAAGGTCTAGGAGCTGATTTTATCAATGGTATATGGGATTATGGTTTTGAAGTGCCTAAAGGTATTTTAGGAAATTTAAAAGATAGTCTTGTAGAATAATTTTCACATAGGTGAGCGTTATGGAAAATTTAGAAGTAAGATTTTTTAAAAAAGATTTAGTAGGATTTGGGTTGATATATTTTGTATTTACAATACTATGTGTTGTAATGTTCGTAATTGGTTATAATTTTGCATTAAGCTTGATTTTTGCCATCTTTTTATTTATTACGAGCATAATGGTAATCCTATCCACTTGTTTGTTTAGGATTAGAGTTATAGGAGATAACTTTAAAGTCAGAACGAAATTTGGACAAAAATATGAATTTAGTATTTCTGATATTCAAAAAATAAAATATATCAAACATAATAATATAAAGCGTGGTCCGCAGTACGCTTTGGTTATAACTGCTGGAAATAAAGAACTGGAACTGAACAAGCAAATGGAAGGTTTTGATATTATGGTAGAATACCTTTTGAAAAAATATGCTGATGGGAAAATAGATAATAAAGTAATGTCGAAATATTGTAAAAATTCATTAAGCAAGATAAATATTTGATAGAAGAAAGCAAAATAACTTATAAAAATAGCAAATAATTTCATAAAAGAATAAAAATTAGACATTATCTTGTTAAGATTATTTTTGTAGGAGGTTTCAAGTGGCGACAATAACACTATACAAAGAAAAAGTCAATGGTGTTGGTGGACTGATAGATAATTTGATAAAATCATCAAGTAATTTGGATGTTCAGCTTGGAACACTGAAAAATACTCTTCAAGGTGTTGATAGCAGTACTTGCAATTTGCAGGATACTGTTGATAGTATCAGTTCCTCGTCAAAAAGTGAAAAATCAAAAATCGAAGATTTAAAAAAGTTAAATAATAAGCTTAGCGAATTCATTGAGACTGCATCAAGAAAAGATTCAGCGGCAGAAGAGGAAATAAAGAAATCAAAAGAAGATTTTTACACAAAGTATTCCTATCTGAAACCTGAATGCGAAAAAAGTGTTATTGAACACATTTGTGATGGTGTACAGTCGGCAATTGAGTGGTGTAAAGAGCATTGGAAATTTATTGCTACAGTAGCCCTTGTGGCAATTGCAGTTGTTTTGCTTTGTACAGGCGTCGGTTCAGGTTTAGGTGCTGCAATTATCGCCGGAGCCTGTTGGGGTGCTATTTTAGGAGCAGTGATTGGAGGTGTCTCAGGAGGGATAAACAGTGCTATTCAAGGCGGATCATTTTTTGATGGGTTTGAAAGTGGAGCTTTTGATGGTGCTGTAGGTGGTGCAATTGGCGGAGCAATTACAGGCGGACTTACATTTGTAGCAGGACCGGCATTGTCTATGGTTGGAAGTATTGGCAGAGGAGCCGGAATAGGTGCTTTGTCAAACGGTGTTTCAAATATGTGTGTTACAACCATAGACTATCTCGCAGAACACGGAAATCTCAATGGTGCCTTAGATGACATCGCTATATCAGGTTTCTCCGGAGTATTGAGTGGTGGAATTATAGGTGGTATAAGCGGGGGACTTCAATTTAAAATAAACGATTTTCATTCGGGTTTAGAAAATACAAATAATAAAAATTTTGTCGATTCTATGAGCCCTGAAGATGCAAGCAGATACGATGACTTTTGGAAAAATAATGGAATAGGTTCTGAGAAAACTTGGAATGAATATAAAAATGCTAATCCAGAAAATAGTATTGATGATTATTTAAAATTAGTTAAAGAACAATCCCCTTGGCCGGATGGATATAATTCGGAAGAAAATATACTCATATTAAAGGAAGGTGATACTTTTAATATGGTATTGGATGAGCAACAAAGTGTTAGAGAACCTGGCGGATTTGCTTTAAAAGAAGATATTCCAAATGTCGATTTTGCAAGAAATGATATGGCTATAAAGGGTAGTTGGAAAACGGATTGCGGAAAGGTTGCTACATATCGAATAAGACCTGGTGTCGAGTTGAATGTAAGACAAGGTCCTATAGGTCCACAGATTGATCTCGAGGCAAATAAATATCTTCCGGGAAATTCTAATTTAACTCAGTATGAATTATTTAAGGGATTAACAGGAAATCGAATGGATTATATTGAATTTGTCAGTCTGAAAAGAATTAAATGATAGGTGGATAAAGTTAATATGGAAATTAATTTTAGTAGTGATAATAGGATAGTAAATTGGAAATATGAAAATAAATCATATAGTTATGTAGTTGAAGGAATTATATTTGCTACAGAAAGCAATGACATGATTTTTTTAGAAATATATGAAAATAAAACTTTTAGTTACAGATTTATTAACTTAAATGGTAAGGATATTCTTTGGTATGACGAAAATGGAAATTTAAAATTATTTGATAGTGATGGTCATTGTATAAATGAACATAGGTATAACGAACTGAAAACTGTGAAAGTTTCTAAAGATAATATTTATCTGATGTATAAAAATAGAATAAGCGTTTTGTCCAGAAAAGGAGACGAAATATCGAAGATATCTCCGCCATTTGGATATATTTTTTATCGCTTTATTGATGGAGAAAAATTATCTGTTATATGTCAAGGAAATAATAACACCGCTGATAAGTATGGAAGAAATGATTGGAAATTTAAATATGATTTTTTAAATAATACTTGGCATAAAGAATCTTTTGCTTATTGACTTTTCTATACAATGTCTTTTAACCATTAGTGAAATATGTATTTGCTGAAAGATTAAGTCTTAAGCTTTATAGAATGTAGTTCAAAAAATAATATGAACCATTTGGATCATTTTTTGATGGGTTTGAAAGTGGAACTTTTGATGGTGCTGTAGGTGGTGCAATTGGCGGAGCAATTACAGGCGGACTTACATTTGTAGCAGGACCGGCATTGTCTATGGTTGGAAGTATTGGCAGAGGAGCCGGAATAGGTGCTTTGTCAAACGGTGTTTCAAATATGTGTGTTACAACCATAGACTATCTCGCAGAACACGGAAATCTCAATGGTGCCTTAGATGATATTGCTATGTCAGGTTTTTCGGGGATAGTTAGCGGTGGCATTTTAGGTGGTATAAGTGGGGGGATTCGATTTAATAGCCCATCCAAAACCGCTAAAAGTTGGCAAGGCAAGGATGATTATCCAGGTATAGATGATTATGTAGATGTTAATATGCATAAAGGTGATATACTTTATCGTGGAGAACCGAATGGCACAGAATATTTTACCACATTAGATGCGATTGAAGACTCTGGACGAAATGCTACTACCTTATTTGAAGGCTTACAAGTTAAGCCTCATCCAATTTATGGGTTTAGAGGACAAGTTAGTGGGTATAAATTTACAAAAACAGTAACCGTAGGATATGGTCAAGCACTAGCTAATCCGCAATTTGGTACAGGTGGGTTAGAGCAATTTTATGTGCCAAATGTTCAAAAGTTAATTGATAAGGGTATATTAGTGCTTGTTGAAACAATAAATTTGACGAAGTGAGGATAAAATGGACTTAAAATCTGGATTAATAGAAATTAACGGTGAGATTTTTACTCCCGGATATACATTTGAAAACTTTCAAAAATCTACTTTTTTTGAAGGGCAAGATGGGGTTAGAATTATAAGATTAAATAAAACTGTACAAATTAGTGGAAACAATTTTATCACTAGTCTATTCTTCCGTAACAAAATTTTGTATATGATATCAATGGTTTGTGTTGATATTAATCCTTCTTTTTCGGAAGAAATTAAACGCAAGCAGTTCCATGATGCGATTCTTGCTAAGAACGGATTAAGCCCAGAAACTTTTTTGATTGGGGTAACATTAAATCTGTGTACGATCCAAAAGGAAACGTTAGCAGCATTAATATAATATATAACGCTGGTAAGTAATATAAAATTAAAAGTATGTGTTTCTATGAATAATATTACATAAGAAAAGTTAGTGGTGCAGGTGGCTTTTTCTGACATTCCATGATAAGATTTTAAATCGTATAGTTGGTTAATGGAAGATTATTAATTTTTGAGGTTTTTTATAGATATGAATTTAGATGCTTTAAAAAACTATTTAAACAATTGAGAGATTACTTAGAATTGCATCATGACAATTCTATTATTAATATGCTCAAGTTGTAAAAAATACCGTGAATGTGCTAGAATTGGGTGAATCGGAAGTTTTCAAATCTGAGTATGTTTTGGAATTATATAAATCGCTGTATACCGGAAGAGCTGACTTAACGGAGTATTACATTTGAGATAATGATTATAACACGAGAATGAAGTTGAATGAAGCCTTTTGAAAGAATAAGAAATGATTTGTGGAATATTATGAGGCAATACATTTAAAGCAAAATGACAGCTATTATGTGAGAGGAGGTGTCCTATGGCAACAATAACACTATATAAAGAAAAGGTAAACGGTGTAGGCGGGCTGATTGATAATTTAATAAAATCATCAAGTAATTTGGATGTTCAGCTTGGAACACTGAAAAATACTCTTCAAGGTGTTGACAGCAGTACTTGCAATTTGCAGGATACTGTTGATAGTATCAGTTCCTCATCAAAAAGTGAAAAATCCAAAATCGAAGATTTAAAAAAGTTAAATAATAAGCTTAGCGAATTCATTGAGACTGCATCAAGAAAAGATTCAGCGGCAGAAGAGAAAATAAAGAAATCAAAAGAAGATTTTTACACAAAGTATTCCTATCTGAAACCTGAATGCGAAAAAAGTGTTATTGAACACATTTGTGATGGTGTACAATCGGCAGCAGAGTGGTGTAAAGAGCATTGGAAATTGATAGTTACAATAGCAATAGTAATTGTATCTGTTGCTGTACTTTTGATTCCAGGTGTAGGACCAATTATTGCCGGAGCCTGCTGGGGTGCTATTTTAGGTGCTTGTATAGGAGGCGTATCCGGAGGGTTGGAAAGTATTGCAAACGGAGGTTCGTTCCTAGAAGGTTTCGAAGATGGAGCACTCTCAGGCGCAATAAGCGGTGCAATCGGCGGAGCGGCTTTTGCCGGACTTGGACAATTAGGTGCAGTTGCCGGCAAGGGAATTAAATGTATGTCCGGCTTTGGTAAATTTATCAAAGGAACAGCATCGGTAACAAAGGTAATGAGTACCGCCATGGGCGGATTTGATACAATAGCACTTGTTGATAAAGCTTTTGGAAACGGTGATATTGCCACATTGAATGCCAAATTACACGAAAGCAAAGCGTATAACATTTTCCAAACAGGTGTAACAGCAACCGCCGTATTTACAGGTGGTATGACTACAACAATGAAATGCTTTGTTGCAGGTACACTTGTTCTTACCGCAAGCGGCTTGGTTGCGATTGAAAATATTAAGCCAGGAGATATGGTTTATGCTGCAGATGCAGAAACATTAGAAGTATCTACTAAGCAGGTTCTTGAAACATATATTAGGGAAACATCAAGTCTTGTTCATCTCACAATAAACGGTGAAAATATTATTTCAACATATGACCATCCGTATTATGTGAAAGATAAAGGTTTTGTCAGTGCCGAGTCATTGTGGATAGGTGCAGAACTTATTGATAAAAATGGAGATATTCTTTATGTTGAGCAAATTTATCGTGAGAAGCTTGATAATCAGTTCAAAACTGTTTATAATTTTAAAGTAGAAGATTACCATACTTATTTTGTAGGTGACAGTAGTTTACTTGTACATAATGCGGAATACTCCCCAACAAAGCCTCGTTATGGTGAGAGAAGAATTTCTGATGAAGAATACGATGAACTTAGATCACAGACACCGTCGCGCAAAGTAAGGCAGAAAGTTAATGAAAATAACATAATTGGAGCGGATGATCCTGCTATACCTGGAAAGAAAATAGAGGGATCTTTAGAGGCTGATCATATAGTATCTATGGATAAAATAACCAAAATGGAGAACTTTGATAAGCTTTCTACAGAAAATAAGCTTAAAGTGTTGAATTATGAAGATAATTTTACTGGTTTGAGCAAATCGGCAAACGCTTCAAAAGGTGCAAAGTCATATAGTGAATGGACACTATATAAAAAGGAAAATATTCCAATTTCACAAGAATATAGAACTAAAATGATGGTGAAAGAGTCTATTTTAGAACCTATATTACAGGGAATGATAGATGAACTTGCAGGAAAGTAAGGAGTGAGCGTTTTGATGGATAAATTGGATTTTTTAAATAAATATAGGGATAATGTAGAACTGGTATCTATTAATGATGTGGATTCTTTTATTACCAACGAGTGGAAAAATGTTTTTAAGGAAGAAACACAAAACAAACGCGTCAAAAATACAATTAGTATTTGGAAAAAACATTGTGAAAAAGAATTAAGAAACACTATTAATTACTTATCCGAACACCTAATAGATGTCAGTCTGATTAAAACATCATATGGCATATCTGTTATTTATGAATTAATAATGATGGATGGCAGTATTGATTATTATGAAGGACTTTTACCTATTCATGATTATGAAAAAGAACTTTTTATTTGGAATAGTATTCCAGAGTCGTTGAAGTCTTTTTACAGTTTCGTTCATAATGGATTTTATTATTATGCCAGCCAAAATATGGGCATATTACCCGTTCAAAAAGTTACCTGTATGAATGATTATGATTGGGGAATCATTGAGGATTTAAAATTAGATATTCTGTTTAGTATGAAATCGACCTATATTTTCTTTGAAACCGGAATGGGCGGATATGTTTTACTCGATATGCAAAATTATGGTGATGAAAATTCAATTGTGTGGTTTTCAAGGAAAAAACCTATATATAATAAAAATTTCTGGGATATTGTAGATGAATGGATTGTAATGGGATTTAACTAACTATTGTATGTTGGTATGCTGAAAATACCTGTATATCCAAAACTTATTTTAAATTTGCATTTGAATTTTTAAAAATGAAATTTTGGAAAGTATTGCCAACGGAGGTTCGTTCCTAGAAGGTTTCGAAGATGGAGCACTCTCAGGCGCAATAAGCGGTGCAATCGGCGGAGCGGCTTTTGCTGGACTTGGACAGTTAGGTGCAGTTGCCGGTAAAGGAATTAAATGTATGTCCGGCTTTGGTAAATTTATCAAAGGAACAGCATCGGTAACAAAGGTAATGAGTACTGCTATGGGCGGATTTGATACAATAGCGCTTGTTGATAAAGCTTTTGGAAACGGTGATATTGCCACATTGAATGCCAAATTACACGAAAGCAAAGCGTATAACATTTTCCAAACAGGTGTAACAGCAACCGCCGTATTTACAGGTGGTATGCCGACATTTAAAATTATTGATTTCAAAATATTGCGTTTTAAATTATTTATATCATTTTAATTTTAGTGAAGGAGTGATAAGATGGAAATTTCTATTGATGTATTGATAGCAGATTCTCGTCTTGCCTTTGTACAAGGCAGATATAATGAGTCATTAAAACTTGCAGACGAGGCACTCAAAGTTGATGAAAATAATTCTGATGCTCATCAATGTGCAGGTAATGCGTATATGTCTAAACAGGATTATGATAACGCAATAGAGCATTACAAAATTGCAGTTGAAAATGATGCTGATAATGGTGATCGGTATTTTAACCTTGGTTACGCATATGCCACATCTAATCAACCGGTTAAAGCATTAGAAATGTTCGCAAAGGCTGATGAAATTGGTTGTTCACCTAATGTGGTGGGACAGCTATACAAAATAATGGGTATGCTTTGTTTCGATCTTCACAGGTACAATGATGCAATAATAAACTTAATAAAATCTGAAAAAGTTGTCGGCATAGATATGGATGTACTTCAACGTAAGGCTTTAAGTTACAGTATGAGCGGTCAAACATCAAACGGTATAGAAGTAGCTAATCAAATGAAGTTGCTTGCTCCGACAGAGTATTTGGGATACAGAATTGCTTTTAATATTCTTTTGCAAGAGGAAAGGCTTGAGGAAGCAGAAAAAGAACTTGACCGTGCCGAACGTTTTGCAAAACCTGTAAAAGAACTGTTTTTTGATTGGGTTGCTTATGAAAACGCTCGTTATGAACTTGACGGTGATAAGGAACATCTTTATTTGGCAATAGATAAAATTTTTGAAGGATTATGTGTGGTTGAGCCGGAAGTCAATAGTATTGTTGACAGTTATATCAATGCAGCTGAAATATATATTCAACTCGAAAATTCAAATATGGCATTGAAGTGTATCAATGCGGCTGAAAATCCAATCAATTCATTTAATGAAGGGTTTTCAGTAAAACAGTTGACTGAGTTAGAAACAAAACCTGTAGTAAAACCGGGTCAACGAGAAATTGATATTGCTGTTGAAACTGTAAGACGCAAGTATGGTGAACAGAAAATTGAAAGATATGGCAGAGAAATGGCGGCAAAGGCAAGGCGTAACTCACCGGATCTTGAAAAAAATATGACACCGATAGCTCAAAATCATGAATCTGATTATAGCAAGTTAGATGTCGATGTGAATCCTGTTTATTCTCAGGAAAAAACAGAACATATTTATCGTTTATATGTGGCAGCTTATACAATTGTTAAAGATAATGAACACATTAAAGTGTATGCATCAAAACTCGCTAACAGTTCTGATCCTCAGAGTAAATATATCGGTAAATACAGCCTTATTAAAGCGTTAAAGGATGAAGGCTATCCTAAGGCTGATGAAGAATACAGAGATTTTCTTACATACTTAAGAAACGAAATGATTAAAGATCCTACGGACCTCTTAGTACTTACATTCCGCATACAATGTCATATAGATCTCGGAGAATTTGAAGAAGCTGAAAAGCTTGCAGACTTATTGTCCGATGAAATGCGTAAACCAATCTTAGAGCAGATAAAAACTGCGCAAAGTGGAGGTGAAGCATAGTGGCTACATATTTATCCAAAGACCTTGTGGTTGATGAAGAAAAATTCAATACTGCTGCACAAGATATGCGTGCATTAAAAGAACGCACCAATAAATTAAAAGAAAAACTCAGTACTATGTATGAGGAACTTGCAGGAGCAATGGATACCGAAGCAGGGCATGAGGCTCAGCTTGAGGCTAAAAATGTTTTATTAAAACCAATAGAAAATATGTCACTTGTAGTTAACCATATATCCGATACACTCGATACAGTTATTGGTAATGGTTATTACAAGGATGTATTTACAGGTTTTGAAAATTTAAGTCATTTATTTTAGGAGGTAAATATTTATGGCAAATATGGGTTCAACCGGTACGGTTAACATCACAAAGGCAATGATGGATGCTGCTATTAAAGCAGTGGACGATTATCAGAGTCAGGTAACAGGAATTAACAGTGAGCTTCAATCTGAAATTGACGGACTTATTCCAAGCAGTTTTTCGGGTGCAGCAGCTAATGGTTTTAAGGCTTTTTACGATACAAGTATTCTTCCAAATGTTACTGATAATCTTACAAAAATGCTTGACTCACTCAAAGAAATTTGTTACACAATAAAAATGCAAATTCCCGGTGATGATCAGGGTGTTGATGATCAGCTTGGTCAGGGTAACCAGAACTCTGGCAGTGCACAGGGTTAAGTAATTATATTTAACGGAGGTATTATATTATGGCAGATTGTAGAATTGTTAATCAGAATGTAGCCTCATCGGTAACAAATATTGATAATTTGGCTACTAAATATGCTAACGCAGGAACTGAATTTGAAACAGCTTTTAAGGCAGCTATCGCCGAAATGGAAGGCGATTCCAAAGATGCTTTGATTGAGCTTTTTGATAAAAGTTATAAAGAATTTGTAACAAGTTTGGAAGCAGGTCTTCCGGCAATGATTAAAGGAATGTCAAGTCTTCTCGAAGGAAATCGTGACAATTTTGAAAAAGTTGACGCACAGATTGCTGAAAGTATTAGAGGCGGCGGACAGGGCTGAGTATTCGGCTTATATGTGGCTCTGTTTGTTAAATTACAAATAGAGCCGCATTTGTTATGTAAGGGATGTGATTTTGGTGGCATTTAAAATTTTATCGCAGGACGAAATTCAGAAATTAACTTCAGTAGAAAGAAAAAATTACGAACAGTTGTATGCTGAATATCAAGAACGTGAAGCTTTTGTCAACCGTCTTGAAAGGCAGAGAAAAGTGAAAGTACCACGTTTCAAAATCAAAAAAAGATATATGAAAACTTTTGATTCCTCAAAATTATAACAAGAGGTTTGGAGTATTTGAAGCTGATATTTCTGAGTTTAGCAGTAATATTTTAAATGCAACTAATTGTGTGAATAAAACACTTTCCAAATATAAAAAAGTTGATTTTGTAAACAAGCATAGTGTTACATTACCTGATATACCAAATGTCGGATTAAAATTTTACTAATAAAAAAATCAATAGATTTTATGTTTCAAAGCCCAATAAAGTAGTTAGCATTAATCCAAAGAACATAAACTGTGAATTTTCAGATGTACAGTTGAATTTAAAAGAATCTTATGTAGCTACTCCATCTTTGAAAAATGTTCAGATTGGTAAATTAGAGTTAATTAAGACAAATGGTGTTTTCATAGCAACGGCACAGATACCATCAGTAAAAATTCAAAATAATATAACTAAGAAATTACCTTTGGTTTTTACAAATGTACCGGATGAAATTAACACTGATTTTGTTCCAATGAAATTACAAGTATTACCATATATCCATGTTAGTAAATCTTATCTTACTAAAAAAACGTATTAAAACTTATAAGATGACTGATTTACCAAAAAGCGAGATAAACTTTCCCAAAGTATCTTTAAATAGAAAACCTATTAATATTGAGATAAATTCGTCGGAGGTAATTATACCTACATCTAAAGTTGAAAATTATAAATTAAAACCGGTTAATATAACTAAGCCAAAAACTACTTATATTGAGAATAATGTTAATGAATTTGAAAAGCCTGAAATGTCAAAAGTTATATTAAGTAGTGTAGTTATACCAAAAACAGCGAAAATTGTTGGAAAATGTACCACTTCTGAAAAATTAAATCAAGTTAAGGTTAAAAGTATTGACTCACCTACAATAAGTTTTAGTATTAGTGAGCCAAAAATAGAACTTTCGCATGGTGTAGTAGTTAATCCTCCTAAAATAAATTTTGAATATAAAAATTCTATTCACAGGGCATAGGGTAAATGATATGAAAAACAATGAAATTTTAGTTTCTGTAAAATTTAATATAAAAAATAGAGTGCGAACATTGTCTTTTCTTGTAGTAAAAGATATTACTTTAAAAGAATTTATTCAAGGCGTATATTACGGTCTTAAAAATTTTAATCCGGATGAAAGTATAGACGCCGATACAACTCTTAGCATACAGGATTGTTTTCAGGCATTTGAACAATATATCAAAACTCATTGTGAGTTGTTGATTCTTTACACTATCATGGGGGAATACTCTAAAGTCGATATTACAGAACAATCAATGGATGTACTTGATCAACAAAAGAAGGTCAAAAACAATTACGATTTGTCATTGAGTAGCCTTGGAATTGTTACATCAAGTGAGTTTTTTATTACTGATAATGATATGGTTACAAATGTACCACAGCTGTTTGATAAGGGCGACAGAGAGAAAACATATATACTCCGTGATAATAATACTTTGGAATATAACATAAGTACCAGAAGGCTTAATGTAATTGAACCTACAGTAATAGATATTCTTCCGGCAGGTGACATGCCTACAAAGGCTAAGGGTAGTTTATTAGATACTATTGCTCCGCCATTAATTACCGGTTTAGGAATGGTTGGCATACGCTTTTTTATCAGTCAGTTTTCAAGCAATTTCAGGGCTTAATGATTCTATGTTGGCAATGACTATTGCAATGCCGTTTATGTCAGCGGTGACTTCTCTTTATAATCGAAGAAAACAATCAAAAGATTATAAACAGTCTGTTAGTGAATGGAAAGAAAAA
>ENA-OPYX01000751-OPYX01000751.1-human-gut-metagenome-genome-assembly--contig:-NODE-751-length-18630-cov-3.501648_pt1 | contig 18630 bp, 20 predicted proteins | sample MGYA00242639_ERZ504486 | MGnify/ENA primary metagenome ERZ504486 (study PRJEB26092, sample SAMD00036296) | human gut metagenome | host: Homo sapiens | study: EMG produced TPA metagenomics assembly of... | reverse complement strand
TATTGTGTGTATTGAAACTTGAATACAAACCTTTATAACATTCATAATTTGTCACAGAATCCAACAGCTCTGGATTCACAAGCTGTGTGTAATCACCATGAAGCATTTCTCCGATCATCAAAAATTCTGGTTTCTTGCTGTGAACAAAGTCAACCAACACTTTCATGAAATTGCGGTTTAACATATAAGCAACATCCAGTCTTAATCCATCAATCCCTAATTTATCGATCCATATTCCGACAGATTCTAATAAATAATTTCTAACCTGTTCGTTGTCAAGATTTAATTTGACCAGTTCAAAATGTCCTTCCCATCCTTCGTACCAGAATCCATCATCATAGCAGCTATTCCCATCAAAATTAATATAGAACCAATCTTTATATGGAGAATCCCATTTCTTTTCTCTCACATCTTCAAATGCAAAGAACTCTCTTCCGACATGATTAAATACCCCGTCTAAGATCACCTGGATTCCTTCTTCATGCATGGCATCACACATCTTTTTAAAGTCTTCATTGGTTCCAAGTCTCTCATCGATCTTCTGATAATCTTTTGTATCATATCCATGATCACTGGATGAAAATACAGGTGAAAAATATACTGCATTCATTCCAAATTTTTTTAATATGTGGAATCCAGTCTATCATCTCGAGAATTCCATGAGATGGCTGCCCATCTGTTAATGCTCTTAGTGGAAACACATTGATAAATCATTAATTCGTTCATTTTCATAGTCTCTTTTCCTTTCTGTCACTCTGTGCTTTTTAACGATTCAACCATGTCAATCTTCTTCAATTGGAAATACACGAAGGCATTTACAAGAATCGAAAAAGCGATTGTTAGTAAAATACTGTAAATATAGCTTTGCACATAAATCTGCCTTCCAAACATGATCAAGTCAACTTCTGTTGTGAAGATTACGTATTTGTGTAAAATAATTCCTAAAATAATTCCTGCGATCGTTCCAAGGATCGTTAAAAGGATATTCTCTCGATACACATACGCTCCGACTTCACCGTCATAGAATCCAAGAACTTTGATCGTTGCAAGTTCCATTCTACGCTCGGAAATGTTAATGTTATTTAAGTTATATAATACCACAAATGCAAGAAGTCCTGCAGATACGATCAGAACAACCACCACAATATTTAAGTTATTGACCATATCTGACATTGTCTTCTCATCGTCGGCACAAAAATGCAGTGTTGAGGCTTCATCTCTTGCAAGAATCTGTTTTCCATTTTCCTGCATCTTTTTCTTAGATATATTCTTTTCAATACAATATATACCTGTCGTTTGTGCTTTTTTATGATACAGTTTCTCATAAAGTTTTGGTGTCATGTAGACTTTATGCTGCATGTAATTTTCTGTGATCTGACTTATTTTTGCTGTGATCTGTTTATCTCCAGACCGTTGGATCTTGATCGAATCTCCTTTTTTCACACCAAGCAGGGACGCTGCCTTTTCTGTTAAGATGATCCCATCATCATCTAACTGATACTTTGTTTTACTCTTTCGATCCTGAAGGCTGATATAACCATTCAGATCTTTTTTGGACATTGGCTGGATCATCGTTGCATCCTGTTTTTTCCCATTAGCACGGATCGTCACTGCAGATTCGCTTACTTCTATCAAATCTGTCATATGTTCTTGTTTCTTTGCATACTGGATCAGATCTTCTTTCTTTGTCTCGCTGATCCCGTCTTTGTGTGTGATCGAGAAATCATAAGTAATGATCTCCCCATACTGCTTTTCTGAGATTGCTGAAATCGAATCTTTGATTCCAAATCCTAAGAGTAATAATGCCATACATCCGCCGATTCCAAAGATCGTCATAAAGAATCTCTTCTTGTAGCGGAAGAGATTTCGCATCGTTGCTTTCCAGATAAAACTTAATCGTTTCCAGATAAATGGAATCCGTTCTAACAAAATCCTTTTTCCTTCTTTTGGAGCAACTGGACGCATCAGCTGTGCAGGTTTTTCTCTTAATTCTTTATAACATGCAGATAATACTGCTAAAACAACAACTCCAACCGCCAGTCCACCTGCCATCACAGAATATTCGATCTCTAATGGCGTATAGACATCTCCCAGTCCTGTATACATCATTTTATAAGCATTAATGATGATCCATGGAAGCAGTTTTTCACCGATCACTACCCCTAGAATACTTCCGCTAAGCGTTGCTGCAAGGGCATAGGTCACATATTTCATTGCAATATGAACTCCACTGTATCCCAATGCTTTCATCATACCGATCTGTGTTCTCTGCTCTTCGACCATACGTGTCATCGCTGTTAAGCTTACCAGTGCCGCAACTAAGAAAAAGATGACCGGTACCACTCGTCCTAACGCTGCAATTCTGTCTGCTTCCTGTCCGTATTCCACATAAGACTGCATCTTCTCACGGTTTAAGACATACCATTTCCCTTTCTTGATATCCTTAACATCCTGTCTGGCATCTGCAATTCTTCTGTCTCGGCTTCCTTGAATTTCTTTTCTGCTTTCTTTCTTGATCTCTTTAATTTTTTCTCCCCGGATGAAAGTTTTGATTCTGCTTTTGCAATCCTTTTTTTCTCCGGAAGTGATCTGTTTTCTTGCTGATACTAATTTTGCTTCATTTGTTTTGATCGTTTGCTTTGCTTTCTTTAGCTGGCTGCTTTTTTGATCCAAGGTTGTTTCAGCCTTTGCAATCTTTGTCTTTGCCCTGCTGATCTGTTTTTTCCCTGCATTGATCTTGCTTCTTGCTGTCTTGATCTGTTCTTTTCCTGCATTAATCTGTGCTAAGGAAGCTTTCGCTTCTTCCTGTGAGATCATTCCAGCCTGCATGGCACCCTGAATCTGCTGTTCTTTTGTCTGTAAGTTCTTCTCCTGTGTCTTTAGCTTTGCCTCCTGTGTTTTTAATTCTTTGCTTTTTGACCGAATTGTTTGTTTCTGTGTCTTTAACTGCTTTCTGGCATTCTGAATCTGTCTGATCCCTGACTGATACTGAGCTTTTGCATTCTTGATCTGCTGCTCTCCATCAGAGATCTCTTTCTTGCTTTTCGCTAATTTTGCTTTGGAATCTTTGATCTTTTGTCTGGACTTCTTTAGCTTTTTCTCGGCCTGATCTAGTTTCTTATATGCTTTTTTTCGTTCTTTTTTGAATTTCTTTTCTTTCTTGTCGATCTTCTCTTCGGCTTCTTTCTGAACAGATCTTAACCGTTTCTCATTTTCTATTTTGGAAATATCTTTGATCTCTTCTTCCAGCTGTTTTACTTTGTTTTTGTAAGCATCACTGTAGGCTCTCTCTTGCTTCGCTCCCTTCGCAGTCAGATAAACTTCTGTATAGATATCTGAGGAAAATTCTGATGGTTGCACCACAATAAAGCCTGACAACGTTCCCGTTCCAATGCCAGTGCTTCCTCTGGATCTTGAAAGATATTCTGATGAACTTCCGATTCCTGTGATCTTATAGGTTGTATCTTTCAGAGTATCCTTAAGATCATCTTCATTTCCAGAAGACAAATTTAAAACGTCCCCTGTTTTCAGATCATTTTGCTGGGCATACCATTCATCTACCAGACATTCTCCCGATGCTTGTGGAAGTTTTCCATCTATGATCGTTATCTGGTTTAATTTATCAGTCTTCCCCATAACTTTGATTGCATGTTCTTCGTCACTTCCCTGCTTCCTTGCGATCACATCTACAGAATGTCCTCCTTCGACCGACTGCACATTTTTTAACTTCCGAAGGGCTGTCAGATTCTCTTCTGAAATCCCAAGTGTTCCCATGACTTTGACATCCATCAGCCGACTTCCATCAAACTGGTGGTCTGCTGTGATATGCATATCTTTTTGTGTCACACGGATTCCTGAATAGAATGCAACGCCCAGTACAACGATAAAAAAGATTGATAAAAATCTCGGAAGGGTTCCTGTGATCGTTCTGTATATATCTTTATGTAATGCCGTTTTCTTCATACGCATTTCCTACCATTCAATCGTCTCCACCGGCTGAGGGTGTTCGTTTATCGTAATATTGCTGATCTTTCCGTTCTTCATCTCGATCACACGGTCTGCCATCGGTGCGATCGCAAGGTTATGTGTGATCACAACCACTGTTTTTCCTTTCTTGTGACAGGTATCCTGCAATAATTTTAAAATAGATTTTCCTGTCTGATAATCCAGGGCACCAGTTGGCTCATCACAGAGCAAGATCTTTGGATTCTTTGCCAATGCACGTGCAATAGAAACTCTCTGCTGTTCCCCACCAGATAACTGCGCAGGGAAATTATTCAGACGGTGTCCAAGTCCCACATCTTTTAATACTTCTTCTGCTTTCAGAGGATTCTTACTGATCTGAAGTGCCAATTCTACATTCTCTGTTGCAGTAAGATTGGGCACCAGATTGTAAAACTGAAATACAAATCCTATGTCATCTCTTCGATATCCTGTCAGTTGTTTTTTATTCCATTTGGAGATATCTTCTCCATCAATATAAACAGCGCCACTGGTCGCAGTATCCATACCTCCTAAAATGTTCAAAACGGTAGTTTTTCCTGCACCACTGGCGCCAATGATCAAGGCGAACTCACCCTGATCCACCGTAAAATCGATCCCATCTACGGCTTTGGTGATCACCTCTCCTGTCTGATATATTTTCTTTACATTTTCTAACCGAATCAACTCCATAAATATGTTCTCCTTTACGTACAATTTTAACATATTTTCATTGATTCGACTAGTCTGCTACTTAAACTGATTTAATGATTCATCATATTCGTATCCGATCATGGAAAGCTTTTGTTTTACTTCATTTTGATCGAGATCGAGTGACTTACACAGGTCTTCGTATGAATCGTAAAAATCTCGTAATTGTGTATTGATGTAGCTTAATAACATCACTGGGTCTTTTGGTATCATGTCTGTCTGCTACTCAAAATGTGATTAAACATACTCACATCGAGATAATGTAGACTCTCACGAGTTCTACTTACTACTTCATCGTGTATGCTTTGGATTGACCGAAATCATATCTACTCACAAGTTCTTGTACACTCCATAGTCGTAAATTCCCGAAATAGCCTTCGGTACATACCTACGTTTGCATTTATTTATGCAATTTTGTAAGTCGTAGCATCTCTCAAATTAAGTGCAGCATTGAAATCTCTATCTTCGCTATAACCACAATCACATTTGAAAATTCTATCTGAAAGTTTTAAATCTTTCTTGATTGCTCCGCAACAGTGACAGGTTTTAGATGATGGATACCATCTGTCTACAACTCGAAGTTCAATTCCGTTTTCATTGCATTTCGCCTGAAGCTTTATTCTGAATTCATAAAAATTCTGCGAAGCAACTGCCTTTGAAAGATGTTTGTTCTTCATCATTCCTGATATATTTAAATCTTCTATCGTTATATAAGATGGTTTGGTTTTCACTATCTCTGCGATTGTTTTATTGATGTGATCCGTACGAATGTTATCAATTTTATGATGAAGTTTCTGTACTTTAAGCCTCTGTTTTTGTATATTTGCTTTTTGAGTAGATTCTCCTTTCTTTAAATTTTCATACTTTCGAGAAAGATTTTTCTGTTCTCGAATAAGTTGTTTTCCAAGTTTTTTTAATCTTACTGATCTATTAATGTTCTTATAAATTTTACCATTGGAAACAATGGCAAAATCCTTTATCCCTAGGTCGATACCAATTCCTTCATTGAAACTATTAGCTATCTTGTTATTTGGAATTTCTACAAGAGCTGAAACATAGTATCTACCAGCTTTTATTGACACATGACCGCTTTTAATTACATATCCATCTTTTGTTGTTGGAATATATCCTTTTTCTTTAATGCGAACCCAACCAAGTGATGGAATATTGATCCTGTGTCTTTGACAACGGCAATCTTTTGGATTGTTCTTTACAAAATACATTTTCACATCAGATCTATTCTTCTTTTTGAATCTAGGGAAACTACTCTGATGTTTAAAAAATCTTATAAATGCGGCTTGTCCATTATTTACTGCTTGTGTTACTGCTTTTGAATAAGCTTCCTTAATCCAAAAACATTCTGGATGCTTTGGAAGATACTCATTGTTAAGCCATACTCTAAATTGGTTACTGCTCATAAACTTTTCGCCTTTATTATAAAGCTCTTTATTATGAGCAAGATAGAAGTTGTAAATATATCTACAAGTTCCTATTGTTTTACGAATTTTGGCTTTCTGCTCCTCTGTTGGATTTATTTCTGTCTTGAAGCTCTTTAGCAATTTCCTCATCCCTTTCTATTTGTTTTTTATACTTACGAAGCCCATACAGCCTACAAGAGAACACATGGAGTATTGAAACAATATCCTGCACGAGTTCTTCTTGTGGTGATAGTTCCTCATTGTTTACTACCACTATAGTCGTATTAAACTTCATACAGAATTTTTCAAACCAATCATAACCAAATCTGATAAATCTATCTTTATGAGTTACTATTATGGTTTTTATTTTCTGTTCCATTACTTCATCTAATAATTTATTCCACTTTTTGCGGTTGTAATTAAGACCACTTCCATAATCTTCAATACACTGGTCTACAATAATTCCTTTTGCGTTACAAAACTGTCTTAAAAATGCAACTTGATTTAGTAAATCATCTTTTTGATTTCTTGTAGACACTCTAGCATAATAACTACATGACGTCTTATCATTTTCAGTATTTATACCTTTAAATTGTAGATACTGGTCATAAGTGTAATAGCGTCTATTAGTTGGAGTTCGGTTTGCTTTTAGAGTTCCTTCTCTGTCCCAGCGTTGCAATGTCTTAACAGACACACCTAACAGTTCAGCAAAATCTTTTGGCTTATAATTTGTGATATTTGATGTATTCATTATAGCACTCTCCTTTGAGTATATTTAAATACATTTAATCACATTTGTTAATTATTTTAGGTTCTTAATATTTCCTCCTAATATCTTTGTCTTTATACTTCTGTCACTTATATCATAAAATATTATTTAAAAAATTGGTTGTAGACCCGCCATTGTTAATCAGTGATGATAAAACAAACTCCTTCAAAACAAAATATGATATAAATGTTGCAACCAATATAGTGATCAACACAACATACGCGATCATATCTTTCTTCGTATTCGGATAACTCATCATTGCAACGACCATATAGATCATCCCAAGGACTCCTCCAACTACAATGATCAGAATCGCGAACTGATACATTCCTAAAAACAATCCTAAAATTCCAAGAATCCATCCTAGGCTTAATCCCAAAGATCTCATTCCTGCGATCTGACAGCTCTGAAACCAATTGATATCCGCTTCTGCCATCGCTTTCATTAATCCCATGACAAGTGATACGATCACAAGTGATACGATGATCGCGATAATTCATTTTTCTTCATTCTTTTCTCCTCTTCTCTCGTTATACCGGTCAACACCATCTGCAATTCCTTCTGCAAGCATTGATTGATAATGATTGTCCGATAACTTCTGGTCTTCCTCCGGGTTTGACATAAATCCCATCTCAACGATCGTCACTGGAATCTTACTCCAGTTGATCCCTGTCATCTCATCTGTCTGCGTTACACCGCGGTTCACTGCCCCGGTCCTTCTGCATAATGTACTTACCACACATTCTGAGAGTTCCTGACTATCTGCCGCGATCGATCTGCAATATGGATTCGATAATGTCGGACTCATTGTCAACGCCCCATTTGCAGACTGAGAATCTGCACTATTGCAATGAATCCTTAATAAAATATCTGAACCACTTTCATTTGCCATAAGAGCACGCTTTTTGTTGCTGAGTGACACATCATTCGTCTCACGAATCATATATACATCATATCCTCTCGCGATCAATGCACTTTTTAGCTTTAACGAAACTTCCAAATTCACCTGATATTCTGTTCGTTTTGTGACAACACCTTCGGTTCCTGAGGATACCATCGGTTTTGTCTTATCAGAACCAGGTCCGATCGCTTCTTTTTCACTCATCTGTTTCTTTTGGTGTCCTGCATCAATTGCGATTTTTATACGATCTTCCTGTTGTTTTGATTGTTCCTGATCAACCGTTACTTCATTCTTTTTTTGTGTTGTCTTTTGCTTGATGATCTCTGTTCTTTTTTCTGTCGTTGGTTTTGGATGATCTTCACTGATCATTTCATCATCATTGCTGCATCCAGCACAGAAAAAACAAAGGATCATACATAAGATCATGATCTTCCATATCTTTTTCATACCTTTTATCCCTCTCATTTATAATGCTGCAGTTGTTCTATGGCTCTACAACATGAAGCTCTCCTGTCACAGAATCCATCACATATCCAGATATCTTCACATCTTTTGGGATCAATGGATGTTTTCTCAACATTTCCACAGAATCTTTTACAGAACTTTCCACACAGTCAAATCCTTCCAACCATGTATCAAAATCAATACCACAATGACGGATCAGCTCAATCTTCTCCTCATCGACTCCTCGATCCATCATATGTTTTATCATCATATCACTATTAATATGCTGTACACCACAGTCGCTATGTCCAATGACCATGACTTCCTCTATTCCAAGTTCAAAGATTCCGACTAAAACACTTCGTACCACACTTCCGAAGGCATGGCTTACTACCCCACCGGCATTCTTGATGATCTTCACATCTCCATTCCTGATCCCAAGGGCTGCCGGCAAAAGTTCTGTCAGTCTTGTATCCATACAAGTGATAATTGCGATCTTCTTGTCTGGATATTTACTTGTCTTGTATTGTTCATACTTCTTTTCTTCTACAAATTCTTTGTTATATTTTAAGATTTCATCTATCATAACTTCTACTCCCTACCTCAATGTAATATCTGCCGTTTTTCCCTTGCAGGCTTTTAAATAATCTTCGGTCGTAAGTTCAATCTGGATTCCATTTTTACCGCCGCTTACAATAATCTTCTCCTGTGCATTGGCGCTTTCATCGAGCACTGTTGGATAGTCTTTCTTCATTCCGATTGCTGTACATCCACCGCGGATATATCCTGTGATCTTGTTGATATCCTTGACATGGATCATCTCCACAGACTTCTCACCTGCTGCCTTCGCTGCTTTCTTAAGATCTAATTCCTGATCGATCGGAATGACAAATACAAAATACCCTCCACCTTTTCCTTCAGTCACGAGGGTTTTAAATACTCTTTCATATGGTTCATTTAACATATCTGCGATGGTAATTCCATCAATAAATTCTTTACATTCATAACGATGTACTTCAAATGGGATCTTTGCTCTCTCAAGCATCCGCATTGCATTTGTTTTTGGTTCTTTCTTTGCCATCTTATAATGTCCTCCTTACTGATCGTTTTATCTGGCAAAATTTACTTTTGACACTCTCATCATATTTCACCTTGCAAATACTCCATAGATCAAAGAAACATAACATGCAAAATCTCCGATTCTTTTTCTTTGATATCCAAGTTCTTCTCTCCATTTTGCTTCTTTGCCATGCTCTTTTGTATATGCTGCCAATTCATCTAAAGAATGGATCACGCTATCGTGCATCACTGTCCTATCATCATTGCTTCTGTCTGTCTTCGGTGTGATCTTCCAATGTGCGCGGAGGCTTCCATAATCGATCATACAATGAAGTGCATGATCCCATAACTTGTCATAGATCTCATCTTCTTCAAGATTCTCTTCTAACAGTTCTTCATAAACTTTCATCGCCTGCTCAAATTCAAGATCATCTGGCATTTTTAGATAATTCTCATATATAAAATCTTTCTGCATAGTGGCCTCCTTTATTTCTTTGGCATACATTTTTACACTACTTGTGCACATTATATCATATTTTCTCATATAGTGAGAGTAAAAGATCTTCCGAGGATATTTTTATGCCAGAAATACAAACTAACAATCTTGTCGATCATGGACAGTTAAAAATACAGGTAACTTCAGGACAAAGATCCGTCCCGATCCCTAACGCTACGATCGAGATTTCTTATACTGGTGATCCTGATTCTGTTCTTGAGACTGTATCTACTGATGAAAATGGGCAGACACCTGTCGTTGACCTCCCTGCTCCTCCCGTGGAATACAGCATGTCTCCGAGTGAAAATCAGCCTTATTCTGAATATAATCTAAAAATACATTCTGATGAATATAAACCTGTCACGATCTCAGGTGCACAGATTCTTTCTGGTGTGGAAGGCCTGCAGCCTGTTTCCATGATTCCTGAAGAAACCCACACTCCAACAGAAGAACACCCGATCGTGATCGGTCCGCATACATTATGGGGTAATTATCCTCCCAAGATTGCGGAATCTGAGATCAAGCCAGTCAACGAAAGTGGTGAGATCGTTTTAAGCAGGGTTGTGATTCCTGAATATATTATTGTTCATGATGGTCCTGTCGGTGATAAAACTGCGCAGAATTATTATGTTCGCTATAAAGATTACATCAAAAATGTTGCCGCCTGTGAGATTTATTCCACTTGGCCAAGGGCAACGCTTGAAGCAAATATTCTTGCGATCATGTCATTTACTTTGAATCGTGTGTATACAGAATGGTATAGAAATAAAGGGCATGATTTTACGATCACATCTTCTACAGCTTATGATCATAAATTCATTCCTGGAAAGACAACTTATAATTCTATTAATACGATCGTTGATGAAATTTTTGCAGATTATCTGTCTCGTCCGAATGTGAGACAGCCGATCCTTACGCAGTATTGTGATGGGAAGAAGGTGTCTTGTCCCGAATGGATGACGCAGTGGGGTTCTAAATACTTAGGCGATCAGGGATATGCTCCGATTGAAATCCTGAGATATTATTATGGAGAGAGTATGTACATCAACACCGCAGAACAGATTTCAGGAATTCCTTCTTCCTGGCCGGGATATGATCTGACGATCGGCAGCAGAGGAGATAAGGTTCGACAAATACAACAACAATTGAATCGTATTGCTAAAGATTATCCTTCTCTGCCTACGATCGCTGTGGATGGTGTTTATGGAGAATCTACTGCGAATGCTGTTCGGAAATTCCAGAATATTTTTGGACTGCCACAGACTGGGATTGTTGATTACCCTACTTGGTATAAGCTCAGTGAGATCTATGTTGGAGTTAGCCGGATTGCGGAGTTGAATTGAAATCTTAGATACACCAAAAGCCCCACAAAGTTCATCCTTGTGGAGCTTTTTTTCATTTCTTATTCTATTTACTCTTCACCAAACACCGCTTTTTATAAAAAGCAATTCCATAACACAATACTTCCTCATAAGCATCTTCAAACTCTTTTGCATACATCTTTGTGTTGATCTGATCTAACGCCTTTTGACAGTCTTTTTCCAAATCTTCTAATTTCCTTGAATACTTTGCTTCAAATACTGCAACTTGTCCTGTTACATCATTGTAGATTACAATATCACTTCGTCCTTCTCCATGCTCTCTATTCGACTCTACACTATAACCTGCTCCTGCAAAGATTCCTGCAAGAAATGCATGATAGAAATTTTCTCGGTAATCATAATAACTGATCGTCATTCGCAGTAATGTGCTGATTTCTTTTGTTGCCTTATCCGCATCTTTGTTCCACACTGCATCAAATAAATCTTTCCGATTCGTAACTCTTGCACTGTCTTCAAACCATTTTCTTACGGTTGATTCGAAAATTTCTTTTACTTCTTTGTTTGGAATTCTTAATTCTATCTGACCATCCTTATCACGTTCTCCGACTTTTGTAAGATATCCAGTAAGATAGAGAATACTCCATACGTTATCTTCTGATGAATGTAGATAATCATATGTGAGGTCTTCTTCTATTTTCTGGCAGATGCTTCCACCTGCGATCAACACTTCCAGTTTTTTTCGTATAGCAGCTCCCGTATAATCAATAAATGAACGGATGATCGCATTATCACTGGTATTCTTCCAGTAACTGACTGGTCTTGCATTCAGATCATTTTGAAGATCTCTTAGATAATTCATGACATCCCATGGACAATAAACTTCAAACTCTCCAAAATTATACCCATCATACCATTCTTTAATCAGATCCGCTTTCTCTTCAATCTCCGCATCTGCTAAAAGCTTATCTACATCCTGTTGTGTAAATCCGTAATATTCATTGTATCTTGTGGATGAAATCGTATCTGATACAAAGTTATTTGTTCCAGTGAAAATACTTTCTTTGGCAATCTTTAGGCATCCTGTGATGACTGCAAACTTTAATGAGGAATTATCTTTTAAGGCTGTACTAAGCAAACCTTTCATAATTTCTAACATCTCTTTGTAGTAACCATTACTACTGGCTTTTGCAATTGGAACATCATATTCATCAATTAAAAGGATCACTGGCTTTTTATAATAACTTTTCAGCATATTGGTAATTCTTAATATACAACTTTGAATTTCCATCATACTTGCACTACAAGTCTTTAATTTTTGAAATACCAGTTTATCCCCTTCATCTATCTCATCACTATCCAACAAGTATACATGTTGTTTACATGCTTCAGATATAATAAATTTCAAAAAATTAAACGCATTCTCAAATGTAGTTCCATCTACATCCTTAAAAGACAAAAATAATGTCGGATACTGATTCATCCATTTCTCACAAATCTTGACCTCATCAGATATCTCAAGTCCTTTAAACAAATGTCTGCTATCTTTCCTGATATCCAAAAAACTGTTCAACATATTCATCGCCATTGTTTTTCCAAACCGTCTAGGTCGCGTGATCAACGTTACCTGATCCATCTCACCCTGTAACAATGTCTTGATCAATCCGGTCTTATCCACATAATAATAATTCAACTCTCGAATTCTCTCAAAATCCGAAATCCCAACAGGAATATTTAAATTCTTCATCTCTTCCTACTGCCTCCTTTCTTTTATTAATTATATATTGATAAACATATATTCGCAGTTCAATTATGTTAAATCTTTAAACCAATACATGTTATAGCCAACAACCTTCCAGAATCAATAGTTGATCATCAAAAACCGTATGAGCTCGTCTGCACTTAGCGAGTGGTAGGTCGCAAGACCTGCCAAGAGCTTAGTACAGCTACGTGCGAATCCGAGCGAGAGCGGGTTTTTGATGATCAACTATTGATTCATTTCTATTTATTCACTTCGAAATGCTGATAATCCTTAGAGCTTCTCCACTCACCACCCCAGCTGAATCCATATTTCTTAAAGATCTTATAAGCTGTGTCATTCTTATGGATCATATATCTCTTATATTTTCCTTTACATTTTGACGTCTTTCTCTGTTTATACACCTTCCCATTTGCCGGTGATACCTTATTTCCTTTGACCCACGGATTGATCCTTGGATTGATATCGATAGCCATTCCATAAGAATGGTTGGAAAGTTTCGTCGTTCCACTGATCACACGATAATTAAACGCAGAGGTATTATTTGCAGCCATAGACTTCTCATCATTCGCACCATAATCATCGATCAATCTCATTCTCTCAATTCTGTATTTCTTCTGATAAAGAGCATAAAAGACCTTGACCGTTTTCTTCGCGATCTTCTTGTTAACGATCAACTCACCCTCTTTTACCTTCCCATCAAAACCATAATGAAGAACCTGTACATATCTTAAATCAGACAATTTAATATTATTATTCTTACGATAAGATTTTCCCGTGATTCTTTTTTCAATGTTCGGAGAAATCTTCTCATAAGTAAAGCCTTTTTTATAAGTATATTTCGAAGCTGCATTCGCAGATTTTCTCTGTAAACAAACTGGAATCACAGCAACTGTAAATGCTGTCAATGCAAGTATCGTAGTTAATTTCAATTTTGATCGATTCATTTATTCTCATCCTTTCCAAAACTTCAATCATTTATCTTAATCGGTTTCATTATAACATATATTCCAAAGCCCCACACTCCATACCTTGCTTCTGCTAATAACCTACAGCTAAAATATTTTAAATATCAACTGCCCGGACCGGTACTGAACACGTCTGCACTTAGCGAATGGATGATCGTAAGATCATTCAGGAGCTTAGTACAGCTACGTGAGAATCCGAATGCGAATGGGTCCCGGGGCAGTTGATATTTAAAATATTCATTGAAAGAGTGAATTATTTTTTGATATACAAGAAACTGATACTCAATATCAAAGTAAGTCTCTTCTTCACTTTCTTTCACAAGTTTCCACTCTGGCATCTCATCCAGATCTGGAAAATAAGTATCTGCATCATATGCGAAGTCTGTTCTTGTAACATAAGCTGTATCACAATAAGGAAGCATCATGCGGTAAATGCTTTCTCCACCGATAATAAAAATATCTTCATCCTTATATTCTTCCAGCTCATCTAACAATTCTTCTTTACTTCCAACTACGATCGCTCCTTTTGCATCGTAATCTTTATCATGTGTTAATACAATATTCGTTCTCTTTGGAAGCGGCATTCCATTTGGAAAGCTTTCTAAAGTTTTTCTTCCCATGACAACGACTTTTCCTGTTGTCATCTGACGAAACATCTTCATATCATTTGGAATATGGACTAAAAGTTCATTGTTCTTTCCAATTCCCCAGTTCTTATCTGCATTTACAATAAGATTCATCTTACCTTCTCCTTCTTATATTGCAATTGGAATATCTTTGATCTGTTCTCCTGCCTGATAGTCTTCGATTTTAAAGTCATCTGTTGTGAATTCATAGAAATCTTTGACTTCTGGATTAAGCGTTACTTTCGGTGCAGGATATGTCTCTCGTTTGATCATCTCTTTGATGATCGCTTCTTTTACCTCTCTTAGAGTACCATATACTCCAACTTTTTCCAATACATTTTTTGCAATTTTCTTTATTCTTTGCGCGTTTTAGTAATACAAAATCTCCATAATATTTTTTTTCGTTTTCATCAATTTAAATACTCCTCCCATTTTTAAATATTCCAAGCATTACAGCTGAAACAACCATTGTCATCAACAGAAATACAATTCCAAAAGCGGATGCATAACCGAAATTTCCATCTGAAAATTTTGAGTACATCAATGTCAGAATAGTTTCTGTCTGATGTGCCGGACCTCCGTTCGTAGTTGACAAGACAAGATCAAATACTTTCAGACCTGAGATCGTGCTTGTTACAAAATTAATTTTTATGGCAGGTGCAAGCCCTGGTAATGTAATATGCCAGAACTGCTGCCAGCTGTTAGCTCCGTCCACAGAAGCAGCTTCATAAAGATCTCCACTGATACTTTGCAGGCTTCCTATATAAATTACCATAGACCATCCAACCACTGCCACACTGAAATTGCGATTATGGAAAATATAGCGATTTTTCCATTTCCGAGAAAGTGATTTTTCAAGTCCCAGTTTCAAAAGCACCTGGTTTATCAAACCATAATCACTTGCAGACAGAATATATTTCCAAAGATATCCAACAACCAAGGTGCTTAATACTGCGGGTGCAAAAAAGATTCCTCGGTAAATTGTTCTTCCTCTTAATTTGGAATTCAGAAGCACTGATACAGGAAGAGAAATTAAACTTTGAATGGATACTGTAAGAATTGCAAATACCAGGGTATTCTTTAATCCTTTCAAAATAATTCCATCTGCCAAAAGCTGTTTATAAATTTTTCAATCCTGAAAAAACGATATCCGGTGAAAAATTAGTCCAGTTATAAAAACTGTATTTTGTAGTAAAAATAAGCGGAATGATAAAAAACACAGAAAATATAGAAACCGCAGGTATTGCCATGATAATATATGGCAGATTTCGTTTTACATGATTGGCATTCATACTCTCCTTGCCCTCCTTCTTTTTATATTTCTATTATAAATTTGATTTTTTTCTCCATAAATCCAAAAAAATTTATATGACTATCGTTTTTTTTTATATCCATTTACTTTTGTTAATTCTATTGATAACAGGAAGCTCTATTGCACAAAAACAGATCCTGCAAAAAGCTCATTTGCTAAATGCAGGATCTATTTAATAAATTATGAATAATTTTAAATTTGTTAAATGATTACAATTTACTCATATCTGATTGAGTCAGCTTTTGTATCAATAGCATTCACAAGATCGTCTCCACTGATGTCTCCGGAAATAACACCCTGAAGCTGAGCAGTAAACTCATCAAACAAGGACTGACTTGGGAGATTTACACTCCATCTGTCAGATGGGAATGCAATATTTCCATTGTTAATAATATCTGCAACATATTCATACTCTTCCGGCATCTGAGCCTCAACTCCGCTTCTATAGCTGGTTCCGCCAACATTTGCATCAGCAAATGCCTGCTGAACTTCAACGGAAGCCAATGCTGTTAAAGCAGCTTCTGCACCATCGTGATTTTCCGTATTTACATTAATACCGAAGCATGCAGCTGGTCCACCTAAAACGTATTCATTTTCTCCTGTTTCGCTAAGCTGCGGAAGCATTTTAAAATTAACTCCGGATTCTTTCAGCTCTGTATACTGCCATGGTCCTCCATGAAGAAAAGCCACTTCTCCATTTTTAAAACTATTCAGCATTTCCTGGCAGGAAATTCCCAGAGATTCAGAAGCGATCAGTCCTTTTTCAACTAATGTACACCATTTATTAACACAGTCGTTAATATGTCCGTCCATAGTTACTTCGCCCATTGCAAATTTGGTGTCAAAATCTGTTCCATCAGGGTTTGCTTCTTCATTGTTATGATAATAAGAATTTTCCAGATACCCCAGTAAGCTAGATGTTGCAGTTGAGTCATCCGCAATCCCAAAACCATATGCATTATAGCCTTTTTCATTAATAGTCTCGCAAGCAGCTACAAACTCATCAAATGTTTTTGGAATTTCTACTCCACATTCCTCAAGAATCGAAGCATTACACCAGATTCCGGAAAACCATCCATAGGAAGGAATTCCATAAATTTTTTCCATCAGCACTGCAAAGCGACATTCCGGCCTCATTAAACTCTTTTACAAAATCATAATCTGAAATGTCTTCCACGTTACCAGCTTTGATTTCGGCTGGATAGTTTGTTCCATCCATAATAATGTCTGGGCCTTCTCCAGATGCAAGCTGTGTGCTAAGTACATTATTATAATCAGTATTTGCAACATATGTGTACTCAATCACATACTTCCCATCCATCTGCTCATTTACCTTTTCCAGAATAGGATTCATGTCATCCTCATCATACCATCCCATCAAGGTTACCGTCTCTGCATCATCCGCCATAACCAGATTGGAACCGCCTCCAACTACCATTACTGATACAGTGCATGCTGTAAGAAACATACTAAATCACTTTCTTTTTCATTTTTTTGCTACCCCTTTCGTTTATTTTTAAGTTGCTTTAAGTATAACGTTCACAGGATACGAAAAAAATAACAAAAAACTTATCTCATTATCAAATTTTTAAGATTTATATCCTATACTTTTCGTTCCAGTGTAATAAAATCTCTTCGCAATTTGATTATAGAGGTAGTTCCTCCCGGACCTGCAAAAATTTCCACACCGTATCCTTCCCCACACAGAATACGAATTCTCTTGTCAACATTGCTTACCCCATAACCAAATTCTTCATGGGACATTTTTCCCTGACCAATTTTTTCATACAACTCAAGTCCATTATCCCTGACAGTCATATAGAGTTCATTATTTTTCTGCATAAATCTCAATGGATATTTTTCCTCTTTTTTCTCTCATGCAGTCAATGCCATGCTCAATTGCATTTTCCACCAGAGGCTGCAAAATAAAAATTGGAACCATCTGATCTAAAAGCGAGGGCTCAATTTTATACTCAACATCGAAGCCTTCATCGTGCGCCATAAGCTGCAGTTTCACATAGGCCTTTATATTTTCCACTTCTACATTCAAATGGTCTACGTTTATGCCCTTGTTAAGAGCAGTCCTGTAAAAAGTACCCAGTTCCGTAGTTATCTCGTAGATTCTGTCTTCTCCTTTTTCAATGGCTATCCAATTAATTGCGGAAAGATTGTTATAAAGAAAATGCGGGTTAATCTTTGACTGAAGCAGATCCAGTTCCAGACTTTTTTTATCCAGTTTTCGACTTATACACTTCATCAATAAGCGTTTGTATTTTCCGTAGCATTTTATTAATATTTTCCGCCAGCTCTCCAATTTCATCCTGGGAACTTTCTGCTATCTGAATCTCAAAATTTCCATCTTTTACTTTCTTTACCTGGTCAATAATCTGATACAAATAGTGCAGCAAAGATCTGGCACTTTTATTAACTCCTATAAATCCAAGCAGCAACAGTAAAACTACAATTACAACAGAACCAATGATTCTTGGATGAAAAGCACTTGAGAAATAAGAAGCATCAATTCTGTAAATAATTTTCCAACCGGTGTCATTTAGATTTCTTTCCTCTTCATAGCCAGCACTGTTTTCATAACTTCCCCCTCATTATTGTATTCTAACAACACAGCTGAACCATTTTTCACCTGGATGTCCACTGGCATTTCCGAGAACATGGATATACTGTCAGAAAAACTTTTCCTTTACTTCTGCTCTGAGAACGCCATATACCCGATTTGGAAGGCTCATGGCAATTCTGCGTGTTATAAATATTTCCATTTTCATTCCACCACAAAGTATCTGCGCTATTCCAACTCGCTTCATACCAACTGTTATCTTCCAGATCGGAAGCTTTTTTGAATACTGCATCAT
>ENA-OPYX01000748-OPYX01000748.1-human-gut-metagenome-genome-assembly--contig:-NODE-748-length-18675-cov-3.002372_pt1 | contig 18675 bp, 19 predicted proteins | sample MGYA00242639_ERZ504486 | MGnify/ENA primary metagenome ERZ504486 (study PRJEB26092, sample SAMD00036296) | human gut metagenome | host: Homo sapiens | study: EMG produced TPA metagenomics assembly of... | reverse complement strand
CATTCAATCGTGTTGCTGAAGTTGCAACTTCTAAAGGATATACTTATCAAAATGATGCAACAGCATCAACAACAGGAGCTCAGCAATAATGAAGAAATACAAAAGTGCAAAGGTAACGGGTATTATTTTTGCAGTTCTTATTTTTTTCATTGGTAGTTAATATTTTATACTTAGGGGCAACGGGAAAACACTTGATCAGTGGAGAGAACATTGCCTCTTTTGCGAAAAATAGAAGTAAGAAAGAAGTTGTTGAATATGCTCAAAGAGGGCAAATTTATACATGTGACCATGAAAAAGTAGCTATTAATGTTAAAAAGTATAAAATTATTTTGGTGCTTTCATCTCAAAGAACAGGCTATGGTAAAAAGCTTGCTTATGTTAAAGATGTTAATAAAACAGCTAGTCAACTAGGTCCTATTTTAGGAATAGATGTCAATGAATTAACATCTAAATTACAAATAGCAAAGGATGAAGGACGTTATCAAATTGAACTTGGGACAAAAGGAAATAATTTATCAGCGTCAGTAAAAAAACAAATAGAAGATTGTAATCTTACGGGAATAGAGTTTGTAGAGTCTAATTCGAGATATTATCCATTGGGTGATTTTTGTAGCTATGTTGTAGGGTATGCAAAAAGTTATAATGATCAAAGTGTTAAGAAAATGGTTGGAGAAATGGGACTTGAACTTTCTTATGATAAACAATTAAAAGGTAAAAATGGTTATAAGGTTTATCAAACAGACGCTAATGGATATGCTTTAGTAGATGGAACTTTAAGAGAGAAAGATCCAACCAATGGAAATGATCTTTATTTAACGATTGATAGTGGTCTTCAAAGAAATTTAGATTATTTGATGTCTAATGCTTATAGTGAAAGTGGTGCTGAAGTTGTGACTGCTGGAGTGATGGAAATTAAAACAGGAAAGATTCTAGCAATGTCAACCTATCCATCTTTTAATCCTAATGAAAGAAATATATCAACATTCAACAACTATTTTTTAGAAGGAACAATTGAATGTGGATCTGTTTTTAAACCATTTATTTATGCTGATTCTATTGAAGAAGGTAAATATGATCATAATGCTTATTATAATTCAGGAAGTTATAATGTTTATTATGGAAATAAATTAGTTGCCACAATTAAAGATCATAATGGTGGTCAAGGTTGGGGTACAATTACTTATGATCAAGGATTGTATCATTCAAGTAACGTAGCTATTTGTAATTTATTGGATCAAGGTTATGTTACAAAAGATGTTTTAACAGAGAAATTAAATGATTTAGGCTTTTTCCAAGGTGATACAATGGATGGACTTACATGTTCATCATCAATCAATGCTTATACAAGAAAAAATGCTGGAAGACTTGAATATTTAACGACAGGATTTGGTCAAGGTTCTACGGTCACTCCTTATCAACTTTTAAAAGCATATAGTGTTTTTGGAAATGATGGGAAAACGGTTCAACCACATATTGTAGATAAAGTTGTCAATCCTAAAACAAATAAAGTTGTCTATCAAGCAACACCGAAATATTCAAAACAAATCTTTTCAACAAATACAATCAGTCAAGTAAAAGATTTAATGTTAGGTGTTATTGAAGATGAACAAGGGACAGGGAAGACTTATCGTTTAGATAATGATGTTCGTATGATTGGTAAAACAGGGACAGGACAAGTTGTTGAAAATGGTGGTTATAGTACAACTTTATATATGCATTCATTTGTAGGGATTGCTCCTTATGATGATCCTCAAGTCGTGATGTTTTTAACTTTTAAATCAGGAGATTCATATGCTCAATATATGCCAAATATTGTTAAACAAACAATGAATGAAGCACTTCAAGTAGTAAATCGCTATAATGCTAAAAATACGACAGCAGTTGATCAAAGCTATACTTTAGATTCCTATACAAATCAATCTGTTAATTATGTAAAATCTAAATTAGAATCAAAATCATTAAGTGTTCAAATTATCGGTAATGGAAGTTCTGTTATTGAACAATATCCACTTGCTAAAAGCAAAGTGACAAGTGGTGATAAAGTATTTATCAAAACAGAAGGAAAAGATATAACACTTCCTAATTTAATAGGATGGTCTAAAAAAGAAGTACAAACTTACGCTTCACTTGCTGGTATTCAATTAACGATTGATGGCACAAGTGGACATGTAACTGCTCAAAGTGTTGGCGAGAATACAGTTGTTCATAGCGGTGATAGTTTAACTGTAGTAATATCTTAAAAGAGGAATGATTCCTCTTTTTTTTCATAGTTTATAATGGTGAGATTTATGTTGTTTCAACAATCTGTTAATAAGATCAAAATCATTAAAATATGTATTTATCTCATTGTTTTAGCGCTTATTTTTAAAGTGGGGTATATTCAAATCATTGATCGTAAAAAAATTTTATGATAAAGCATTAGAGTCTTGGCAAAGGTCTTTTCCTGTACAAGCTAATAGAGGGAAAATATATGATCGAAGTGGAAATGTACTGGCAACAGATCTTACAACGGCTTCTTTGGTTGTTGTACCGAGTCAAATAAAGGATCAAGCAACAACAGCTTTAGAATTAAGTAAAATTTTTAAATGTAGATGTCAATGTTTTGAAAGAAAAATTAAATAAAAAGGGTGTCGATTCAAAGAATTTCTCCAGAAGGAAGACAACTTGATAATCAAGTTGCAAGTAAAATACAAAGATTGCATTTATCAGGTGTTTATTTGATTAAAGATACAAAAAGGATATTATCCGGGAAATAATTATTTAAGTCATTGTTTAGGCTTTGTTGGAATTGATAATCAAGGATTATTAGGATTGGAGTTAGAATATGATTCGTTTTAAAGGAAAAACGGTTCGATTGATTATTATATGGATGCTAAAAGTCATAATTTAAAAATGTATCCAAGTCATTATACGTATAGTCAAAGTGGAATGAATATCACTTTGACCATAGATAAAAGAATTCAAGATGTCCTTGAAAGAGAATTATCAAATGCTTATGATACGTATCATCCAGATGGTATTTGGGCACTAGCGATGAATCCTAAAAATGGAGAGATTTTAGGAATCGCCAGTTATCCTAACTTTAATCCTAATGATTATCAAAATGAGGATAAAGATATTTATAATCAAAATATTCCTATTTGGAAAACTTATGAACCAGGATCAACCTTTAAAATCATAACTTTTTCAAGTGCTTTAAATGAAAATTTATTTGATATGGATAAAGATACTTATTATGATAAAGGATATGAATATGTTTCAGGTGCAAGAATCAAATCATGGAAAAAGGAGGGCATGGACTACAGACTTTTAGAGAAGTTTTACAAAATTCATCCAATCCAGGATTTGTAGAAATTGGTAGGAGATTAGGAAAAAAGAGATTGTATCAATATGTTCAAAATTTTGGCTTAACTGAAAAAACGGGAATTGATTTACCTGGAGAATCATGTGGGATTATGTTTGATTATAAAAACTTTCATGAACTTGAACAAGCGACCGTTGCTTTTGGACAAGGCATATCTGTAACGCCCTTACAATTGGTAACTGCTATTTGTGCTTGTGTCAATGGTGGCTATTTGTTACAACCGCATATTTTAAAAGAAATCAGTAACAGTTCAAATAATGAAATTGTTGAACAAGTTAAAAAGAAAGTAAAAAGACAGGTTATTAAAGAAGAAACATCTAAAAAAGTAAGAGATGCGCTAGAAAGTGTCGTGACTGATGGTGGAGGTAGAAATGCTTATATAAACGGTTATCGTATTGGTGGTAAAACAGGAACGGCGCAAAAGGCGGTTAATGGAAGCTATGTTGGAAGTGGTTATATTCTCTCTTTTGTTGGCGTTGTTCCTATTGATGATCCACAAATTGTTTTGTATGTGGCAATGGATAATCCAAAAAACTGTATTCAATATGGTGGAACAACAGTTGCTCCTATCGCTAGAAAGATGTTTGTTGATATTTTACCTGCTTTAAATGTCAAAAAAGTAAAATCTCAAAGACAAAAATCATATTCTATAATGGATAAAAGAACAATCAAAGTAGAAAATTATATAGGTAAAAAAAGAAGTGAAGTTCAAAATATTTCTTTACGTATTACTTTTGTTGGTAAAGGAAATAAGGTCATTGATCAATTACCAAGAAAAGGTGAGTATGTTGAAGAAGGAGATACGATTGTTATTATGTTAGGGGAATAATATGTTTTGAGATTTGTAGATTCATATGATGATATGGGATATAATTTAAATATAAAATAACAAGTGTAAAGGAATTTAGGTGATAGTAATGAATTATGATAAATTTCCAGAAATAAATATAAGTGGATATAAAAATGAAGCTTGTACAGGCAAAACAGAAATAAAAAATATTTAGAAAATCTAGGACAAGAAGAAAATTATTGTTTAACTGTAGATTGTTATCCTGGCGTCGATGACGAAATCTTTGATTTAATTAAAGAAATTTATAAACCTGATTTCGTGATTAAAAGTGAAGATGTATTTTATGAAAAAGATGAGCTTAATAAAATGATGAAGCCTTTTTTAACAGAAAATCGTGTAAGAGGAGTCATATATTATGGAAAGATGGATGATTTTATTGATGATATAAAATTGGCTCAATATCAATCACACTTGCTAGTCATAAAGTCAGGGCTTTGATTTATGGTATTGGAGCGAGTTACATTCATAAAGGTGATACTTTGATTTATTATGATCTTGCTCGTTGGGAAATTCAATTAAGATATCGAAAAGGGATGCCTAATTTTAAACAAGATAATGATGATGAAGATGTTTTAAAGAAGATAAAGAGAGGTTTCTTTATTGAACAAAAACAGGAGCGCAATCCCCTTCCTCTAAGCGAAGCGTAGGGAGGGGTCTAGCTCCACGATAAAGACCATGTTCATGTACTGTTCAGAGGACAGCCTAATAGTGAGATTTCTAAATTTATCAATGCTTATAAATCAGCAAGCAGTAGACTTATAAAAAAAGAATATCCAGAAATCAAGAAACATTTATTGTTCCTGCAAATGTTAAAGAATATACAATTAGACCTTTAAATGATGAAACAATAAAAGTTATTAAAGCATATGTTAGAAATTAAGCGGACAAAAGTTCGCTTTTATATTGCTTTTATTATCGAATATCGATATAATGGGATTGAAATATTTATCGATATTCGATAAAAGAGGTGAGAAAATGGCGAGAAAAGAATTTGAAACATTAACTCCACAAATGTTTTATATTTTACTTTCATTATATGAGCCCATATGTGGTTTAGAAATTATGGAAAAAGTAAATGAAATGACGGAAGGTGATGTTAGAGTTGGTGCTGGAACACTTTATGCATTGTTACCACGTTTTGAAAATATAGGATATATTCAATTATTAAAAGAAGAAAATAAAAGAAAAATATACATAATTACTCAAAAAGGAAAAGAAAGACTTGAATTAGAAAAGGAAAGGATGCAAAAACAAATTATTTTGTTTATGAAAAAGGATTATGAAGATGAAATATAAGTATACATTTTTAAAAATAGATTGTTTTATGATGAAATATTAATTCCTTATCTAGATAGAATGTCTAAAAAAGGATGGAATCTTGTATCAGTTAATTCATTTTTTAAGTTTGAAAAATCCTCACAAGTTTATAAATATCAAGTTGACTATAATCTATTAACGGATGACTATTTAGAAACTTTAGACCATTTAGGATATGAACATGTTTGTTGTATGCAAGATATGCATATTTATCGAAATGTTAATTTAGATGCGGAAGATTTATCAAGTGATGAAGATGTTTTTATGTGAGGCAAAATTAAAAATGTTTAAACCATGGGCAATTGCTATGTGCATTCTTGCAACTATTGATCTTTTATGGTTTTTACAAGTTTCTTTTCTTGGTTGTATCGATTTTTCTTGGGGTTCGATATTTTTTAAATTTAAATGTTTGTTTCATTTTTTTTCTTATTTATGTAGGCTGTTTTTATGGCTATTTGCAGCATTGTTTATTTATTTAAAGAGACGTGCTTTAAAGAAAAGAACGTATTCTTATCAAAAGTTTAAATATTTAGATGGTTTTGTTCGCATTGTTATAGATATTTTAGCTATTTTGATGATTGGAATGTTATTTGTTTTAAAAATGAATAACTTAAGTTCACTTTTAAGCTTTTTGGGTTATTTTATATTAATTACATTATTTGCGACAATTATTAATACAAAAATTCCTTTAATTAAAAATCCAATCAAAAAGAAAATAGCAGTGATTGTTTCTGTTGCTGTTTTTGTAGGTGTTTACTTTTTGTATAATGAAATTGATTTTTCAAAATTAGATAAACAAGAAATGACGATCACTTTGCCAAAAAATAAAAGGATAGATGAAAATAATTCAAATCTACTTGTTGATACGACAACTTTTATTCAAAAAATAGGTAAAGATAAAGATGATGGAGAAGCAATTTATTCTTTTGAAGGTTATTATCAATGTTTAAATACTTTTGTTTCAAAAAATATTTTTAAAGAATTGGTTCTTGAACGTGAAAGACAAACAAGAATGCCAAGTGATAAAGAGATTGACCAAATCGTTGAAGAAAAAGGTTCATGGCGTAGTGATGAAATTGGATATAATACATATCAAAATGTTTTAAAGAAATTTAAAAAAAGAAAATCAATGTATTTTGACCAAGTTGTTGAAATTGACCATTATCAATTAGGAATCAAAGGTAAAAAAGTGTTAGTTGTATATGATGAAGATATTGATGATTTTTATCATCATTACATAAACTTTATACAAAAATAATGGAATATTGACAAATTTTTGTAATTATACTATTATAATTTTCAATAATAGAATCAAAGGAGAAATGTAAAAGTGGATTCTGCCCAGATAATGAATATCATATCATTAATCATTTTATTAATTTTATCATCGTTGTTTTCTTGTAGTGAAACAGCTTTTTTATCGGTAAGTAAAATTAAAATACGTACACTTGCTGAAGAAGGAAATAAAAAAGCAAAATTAGTAGAGTCTTTATTAGATAATCAAGATCGTTTATTAAGTGCTATTTTAGTAGGAAACAACCTAGTAAATATCGGTGCTTCGTCACTTACAACAGCAACGATTATGGCTATTTTTGGAGATGGTGCACAAACAGTTGCAATCGCAACAGGTGTTGTAACATTGTGTATTTTGATTTTTGGTGAAATCACACCTAAATCTCTTGCTACTCAAAACGCTGATAAATTAGTTTTTGCTTTAGCACCATTTATTCGTTTTGTTTGTATAATTACTAAACCAGTTGTTTTTGTGTTGAATATTATTACAGGATTTATTATTAAACTTTTAGGTGGTAATCAAGAACATGGCCCTAGTTTAACTGAAGAAGAATTGAAAACAATTGTAACAGTTGGACATGAAGAAGGTGTTCTAGAAAAAGAAGAAAAAGAAATGATACATAATGTTTTTGAATTTGGTGAAACTGAAATCAAAGAGATTATGACACCACGTATTCATGTTGAAAGTTTACCGGATGATTGTACATATGATGAATTAATGAATGTTTATCATGATGCACAGTATTCTAGATATCCTATTCATGATGAGTCTTTTGATGAAATTATAGGTGTTTTAAATATGAAAGATTTGTTGTTTATCGATATTGATAAAGAACATTTTGATGTTAAAAAGTATATGAGAGAGACTTTTGTGGTCTATGAATTTAATCAAGTCAATGATGTTTTTGCTTCAATGAGAAAGGAACATGCAACACTTGCTATTGTATTAGATGAATATGGTGTTATGAGTGGAATTGTTACTTTTGAGGATATTGTTGAAGAAATCGTTGGTGAAATTGATGATGAATATGATGATACAAGTGATGATATTGTTAAAATCAATGATCATGAGTATTTAGTAGATGGTAGTTTAAATTTAAATGAGGTCAATGATGAAATTGATACTCATTTTGAATCGGAAGATTTTGAATCAATCGGTGGTCTTGTTTTAGGAGAGTTTAGTGGTGTTCCTAAAATAAAAGATAAAATTGAATTTCCAGGAGTTACAATTATTATCGAAAAGATGCATAAGAATCGAATTGAACTTCTTAGATTAATAATACATGAAATGAAAGAAGAGGAAGAAGGAGAGGAAAAACATCAATAAGATGCTTTTCCTTTTTTAAGGAGGCTATATGAAAACAACAGTTGAAATTAAAAAAATGGGAATCAATGGAGAAGGTATTGGTTACATTAATCGTAAAATTGTCTTTATTAAAGGGGCATTATTAAATGAAGAAGTAGAAATTGATGCCAAACAATACAATAATAAAAATTATTATTTTGGTGATTTAATTAGAGTCATTAAACCTTCACCAATGCGTGTTAAAAATCCATGTCGTGCGAATAAAGAATGTATGGGGTGTAATTTATTACATTATGCTTACCCAGCACAATTAAAACATAAAAAAGATTTAATTAAAGAATCTTTAAAGAAGTATACAGAATTAGATACGTTCACAAATTAAGATTGATCAAATTATTGGGATGAATCAAAAAATGGTTTCCTTACACAAGCTAATTTACCAATTGTAGATTTTAAAGGAAAAGTTACTTTTGGGATTTATCAAAGAGAAACAAAATATTTAACAGTGATGACAGGGTGTATGAAACAACATCTATTAATTAATCAAACATTATTACAATTGGAAGAAGTTTTTAATAATCATCAATGTAAAACATATAATGATAAATTTAGAACAGGTTTAAGATTTATTAAATTACGTGTTTTCCAAGATAAAGTACAAGTCATCATTATTACAGGAAAAGACGGTTTAAAAGATGAAGTGGTAAGTGATATTAAAAAATTAAAACAAGTCAATGGTTTATTTATGTCAATTAATACTTCTAAATATCAAGATTTTGAAAGTCAAGGTTATAAGAAGATTTTTGGAAATACGAAAGAAGAATTTATTTGTGATGGTAAAAAATATATTATGTCTGTTAAAACAACTTTACCAGATCATTTAGAATCTTTTGAAATTAGAAATAAGATTGTTAAAACAATGGTCAAAGGAAGTAAAAAGATTATTTCTATTAATTGTGAAAATGGTATTTTAGAAATGAATTTAGATCAAGAAGTTGTTGCTATTGATGAAAAGAAAGATAATATTGAAAGTGCTACTTATAATGCTAAATTGTTAGGAAAAGAAAATATTAAATTTGTTTATGGTCAACCAATTAAAAAAATGGTTACTTTTGCAAAAAAGAAAGTGTATGATACAGTGATTATTCAAGGAGTACAATGAGATTTCTAATGAATTAAAGGATACTTTAAGACTTGGAAAAGTACAAACAGTCATTTATATGAATTCTTCAACATCTATGCTTGCAAAAGATTTGCAAGAATTATCAAAATATTATAAAGTAGAAGAGATCAAAGCAGTAGATAGTCATATGTATCAATCATATGTGACATCAATTGCTAAACTTACAAAAAAAATAGGAAGAAGGATTAAAAATGGAATACGATTATACACCAAGAGGTGTCTGTTCAAGAAATATCCATGTAGAAGTTGAAGATGGGATTGTTAAAAATGTTATCTTTACAGGTGGATGTTCAGGAAATACTCAAGGAGTTGCTGCACTAGCAAAGGGTATGAAAGTTGATGAAGTTATTGAACGTTTAAAAGACATCAAATGTGGAGCAAAACCAACAAGTTGTCCAGCACAGCTTGCAAAAAGTTTACAAGAGCATGCTAAATAAGTGCTCTTTTTTGTTCTTTTCATAAAATAAAATGGTGGTGTTATGTTAATTAGAATCAAAAAAATGCAGTTTCTAGTAGGGATTTGTTTGATTTTGCAAATTATTTTGTCTTCGTTATTTTTACCTTTTCATTTTATAGCGATGTTTTTATCTATTGTCATTATCATTTGGCAAAGAAGATTTTGTGTTTTACAGATTCGTTATCATTACTATACAGTTATTTTATATATCTATAGGTTGTTTGTTATGCTTGTTTTAACGTATTCTTTTTTTGAAATGCTGTATTTATTTTTAACTTTATATGTTGGTTTGATTTTAATTTTATTATCTTTGAAAACATTTTTGTAATTCTTTTAATCAAGGATGATTTAGCGTATAATATGGAAAAAGGTGGTGGCAACATGATTGGTGAATTGAATATCTATAGTTGTTATAGTTTTCAAAATAGTACGATTTTGATTCAAGATTTATGTAAAAGAGCGAAAGAATTGCATATGGAAGCATTGGCTTTAACAGATATCAATAATATGTATGGTGCGATTGAATTTTCTAATGCTTGTCATCATTATGGCATCAAACCTATTTTTGGAATGCAAGGGGATGTACTTATTGATCAAGAAGTTTATCCTTTTTTATTCTATGCAAAAGATCAAATTGGTTATCATGATTTAATGAAAATATGTAGTGATATTAATTTAAGTGAACATAAAGCGATTGAATTAGAAAGATTATTTTTATATCGTGAACATCTTTTTATTCTTTCTGGATGTAAAGAAGGAATTGTTGAAAGGCTTGTTTTAAAAGAGTTAGAATCTGAGGCTTTAAAATATATTGCATTGTTTAAAAAGATGTTTAAAGATAATTATTATATTTGTATTCAAGATCATCATTTAAAAATGCAATCATTTTTAAATGAACGTTTAAAAAGCACTTGCCACTTTACAAGAAGTGAAGGTTTGTGCTTCGAATGAAGTACGTTATTTATATCCACAAGATGCTATAGCGGTTGATTTAATGCAAGCAAGTATCCATGGCGAAAAAATTGATCGAAATTATAAAGTACAAACAAATCAGATGTATTTAAAAGATGCTTATGAGATGTCTTTATTGTTTGATCGCGAAATTATAGAAAATACAAATGATTTGTTAAGAAGATGTAATGTCACTATCGAAACCAATCAAATGCATTTACCACACTATCCTTTACCTGAAAATGTGACGAGCCAAAATTATTTACAGCAACTTTGTATTGTTGGTTTAAAGAAAAGATTTAAAGGAAAAGAAGTTCCTAGAACTTATATAGAACGTTTAAAAAAAAGAATTAAAAGTCATTGCTAAAATGGGCTTCAATGATTATTTTTTGATTGTTTTTGATTATGTAAGATTTGCGAAAACACATGATATTCAAGTCGGTCCAGGAAGAGGAAGTGCTGCTGGAAGTTTAGTGAGTTATGTTTTAGGAATCACGAATATTGATCCTTTAAAATATGATTTATTATTTGAACGTTTTTTAAATGAAGAGCGTGTTTCAATGCCTGATATTGATATTGATTTTCAAGATGATAAAAGAGATGAAGTTGTTAAATATGTTACAGAAAAGTATGGACAAGAACATGTTGGACAAATTGTTACTTTTGCTACCTATGGGCCTAAGGTTGCTTTAAGAGATTTAGGAAAAGTCGTTTCAGTTCCTTTACCTAAATTAGAAATGATGTCAAAGTATATTCCAACACAAGGAAAAAATCGAAAAACAGTAAAAGAAGTTTATGAATCTTCCTATGCTTTTGCAAGTATGGTCAATCAAGAAGAAATGTTACGAAAGATTTTACCGGCAATCTATCTTATAGAACGTTTACCACGTAATATTTCAATGCATGCTGCAGGGGTCGTTTTATCAGGAGATTGTTTAAATGAAGTGGTTCCTCTAACAAAAGGTCCTAATCAAAATGTATTGACACAGTATTCTAAAAATTATATTGAAAGTGTTGGTTTATTAAAAAATGGATTTTTTAGGATTGAAGAATTTAACTGTAATTTCTGATATTTTAAAAAATATTGAAAAGTATGAAGGTGTTCATTTAAATTTAAATACGATTCCTTTAAATGATGAAAAACATTTAAGATGTTATCAAATGGAGATACGTTAGGTGTTTTTCAATTAGAATCACCAGGGATGAAGAATTTATTTAGAAAATTAAAGCCAAGCAGTATTGAAGATATTGGAGCTGCCAATGCTTTATATAGACCAGGACCTATGTCACAAATTCCTCATTATATTGCTCGAAAATTTCATCAAGAAAAAGTGGAATACCCACATGATGATTTAAAAGATATTTTAAAATCAACGTATGGTATTATTATTTTATCAAGAACAATTAATGCAAGTAGCACAAAAAAATTGCTGGTTTTTCACTTGCTAAAGCAGATATATTAAGACAAGCAACTTCTAAAAAGACACTTGGGTTAATGGAATCAATGAAAGAGGAATTTATAAGTGGTGCTTTAAAAAATGGTTATGAAAAAAAATCAGGCAGAATATATCTTTGGATTAATTGAAAAGTTTGCAGATTATGGCTTTAATAAAGCTCATGCAATTGCCTATGGTTTAATTGGTTATCAACTTGCGTATTTAAAAGCTAATTATCCCTTATCTTTTTATGGAGCAATTCTTTCTAATGAACAAAATAGTGATGTTCATAAAATGGAATATATTGCAGAAGCTAAAAAATATCAAATTAGAATTTTACCGCCATCCATTAATTATTCTGAACATTATTTTAAACAAGTAGAAGGTGATTTACGTTTTTCTTTATTAGCTATTAAAAATGTAGGACAGGCAGGTTATCTAGCAATTGTTGAAGAAAGACAAAAGAATGGCTTGTTTAAAGATATTTTTGATTTTGTTTCGCGAATGGAAGGAAAGAAAATCACGAGTTTAATGTTAGAAAGTTTAATTGATGCGGGTACTTTTGATGAATTTGGACTTAATCGTGCGACTTTAAAAGCTAATTTAGAAAAGATTACAGAGTATGCACATTTAAAAAATATGATTGGTATTGATGAACCACCTATTTTAGAAATTATTAAAGAAAATAAAATGGTGCGTTTAGAATTAGAAAAGAAAGCGTTAGGTGTGTATTTAACACAACATCCTTTAGCTTATATGAAACAAAAAATCAATCAACCAATTCTTGCAGTCGCAAATTTAAATGAGTATGTCTCAAAAAATGTGAGAGTATTATTATCTTTATTTAGGGTCAAAGTGATCGTTGATAAAAAAGGAAATGAAATGTGTTTTATTGAAGGATTTGATGAAACAGGAAATGTTGAGGGAGTCGTTTTTTCTTCAACGTATCAAAGATATAAGACATTATTAGAAAAAAATAAGATTGTATGTATTGAAGGAAAGATGAATTATCGAGATAAGCTTTCTTTAGTGGTACAAAATGTTAAAGAAGTAAATGAGGTATAAAATGGAAAAATTAGTTGTAATAGATGGGAATTTTTGGTTATTTAGTTGTTATTATGCAACAGCTGCTATGGGAAATTTAATGGTCAATAAAGATGGTGTACCAACCAATGCAGTTTATGGTTTTGCTAATAGATTAGAAAGTTTATTGAAACAAAATCCTGAGTATATTGTGGTTGCTTTTGATGCAAAAGGGAAGACTTTTAGAAGTGAGCTATTGGAAGAATATAAAGGGACAAGAAAGCCAACACCGGATGAACTTGTTTGTCAGTTTTCAATGGTTAGAGAATATTTAGAAGCTCATCATATTCCTTATATTGAAAAAGAAGGATATGAAGGTGATGATATTATTGGAACGATTTCTAAAAAAGCGTCAAGTCAAGGCATGGAAGTAGCTGTTTATACAAATGATAAAGATATGATGCAGTTGATTGATTCAAATGTTAAACAATACAAAAAGCCTCAAAAGACCAATGATTATGAAGTTATTACAGTTGAAAGTTTTAAAGAAAAATATAATTTAGAACCTGATCAAATGAGAGATCTTTTAGGTCTTATGGGAGACAGTGCTGATAATATTCCAGGAATTCCAGGAATTGGTGAAAAAACGGCTTTGAAGTTATTAAATCAATATGGGACAATAGAAAATCTAAAGGAACATATGGATGAATTAAAAGGTAAAATGGGTGAGAAAGTTAGAACGAATATTGAATTGGGCCTTTTATCTAAAAAGATTGCCACAATTATAACAGATGCACCTGTTGAATTAGATTTAGATGCTTGGAAATATGAAGGACAAGAATATAATGATGATCTTGCGGAGTTTTACAGACGTTATGATATGAACTCTTTACTTAAAAGAATGTCTCTTTCTACAGAAACAAAGCAAAGTAAACCTTTAGAATATAAAATTGTTGAAACTTTACCAAATATTAAAAAGAATACAGCTTTAATTGCAGGAGTCTATGATACGAATTATCATAAATCGGCTATTTTGGGATTTGGTCTTTATAATAAAGATGAAGCCTATTATATTTCTTTAGAAAATGCTATGCATGATGAAAACTTTAAGGCTTTCTTAAAAGATGAAAAGATTGAAAAATATGGTTATGATATAAAAAAATGTATCAATGCTTGTCGTTGGCATGGATTAGAAGTTAAAGGGTATACTTTTGATTTACAGCTTGCTTCTTATATTTTAAATCCTTCTTTAAAAGATGAAATTAAAATCGTTTGTGATTATTATCAATATTTTGATTTACAATTTGACGAGGAAGTTTTTGGAAAAGGTGCTAAAAAACATGTTCCTGAAGAAGATGTCTTATCGAAACATTATGTTTTACAAGCTAAAGCAATTTATGAATTAAAAAATGAAGCAGAACAAAGATTGAAAAAAGATCAACAATTTGATTTATACAAAAATGTTGAAATGCCTGTAGCGTATATTTTAGCGGATATGGAATTTCAAGGAGCTAAAATGGATAAAGATGTTTTAAAACAATTAGGAGATACTTTTAAAAGACAAATTGATCAATTAGAAAAAGAAATTTATTTATTGGCACATAAAGAATTTAATATTTCATCTCCTAAACAATTAGGAGAAGTTCTTTTTGAGGATTTAGGATTACCTAATGGTAAGAAAACAAAAACAGGTTATTCCACATCAGTAGATGTTTTAAATAAATTAAAAAATGTTCATCCAATTATTGATAAAGTTCTAAATTATCGTACATTAAGTAAACTTTATTCAACTTATATTATTGGGTTACAAGAACAAATCTTTATTGATGGAAAAACACATACTATTTATAATCAAGCTTTAACTCAAACAGGACGTTTATCATCAACAGATCCTAACTTACAAAATATACCAGTCAAAACAGAAGAAGGAAAACTTATTAGAAAAGCGTTTGTTCCTGAATATGATTATTTAATATCTTTTGATTATTCGCAAATTGAATTACGTGTACTTGCTCATCTAGCCAATGTCACAAGTTTAATAGATGCCTTTAATCATGATAAAGATATTCATCGTCATACCGCAAGTGTTGTTTTTGGTGTAAGTGAAGAAGAGGTTACATCAACAATGAGACGAAATGCAAAAGCTGTTAACTTTGGAATTATTTATGGAATGTCTGATTATGGTTTGGCTGAACAATTAGGTGTCACTGTTAAAGAAGCTAAATCATTTATTGAAAAATATTTTGAAAAATATGCTGAGATTAAAGACTATATGAATAAAAGCATTGCTTTTGGAAAAGAAAATGGTTATGTTTCAACTGTCTTAAATAGAAAAAGATATATTCCAGAAATCAATGAAAAGAATTATATGAGACAAGAATTTGGAAAAAGATTAGCGATGAATTCTCCAATTCAAGGATCAGCCGCTGATATTATCAAGCTTGCAATGATCAAAGTGGATCAATTATTAAAAGAAAATCATATGAAATCAAAAATGATTTTACAAGTACACGATGAGTTGAATTTTTGATGTTTATCAAGATGAATTGGATAAAATGATGAAACTTGTAAAAGAAGGAATGGAAAGTGCTTATCAAATGAAAGTGGAATTAAAAGCGGAAGGAACATACGCTAAAAATTGGTATGAGTTAAAGTAGGTGAAAAAATGCCAGAATTACCAGAAGTTGAAACGGTTCGACGAACATTAGAAAATTTTATTTTAAATAAAAAAATTGAAGATATAAAAATTTTATATTCTAAAATCATTGATGATGATCAAGAAGAATTTGTGCAAACTTTAAAAAATAAGACTTTTACAGAGATTGATCGTGTAGGGAAATATTTGATTTTTAAATTGGAGGATGTTGCCTTTATTTCTCATCTTAGAATGGAAGGAAAGTATCAAATATGTAAAAAAGGGGATATACTTTCTAAACATGACCATGTTATCTTTGTATTGGATGAGGGTATGGAGTTAAGATATAATGATGTTAGAAAGTTTGGAAGAATGAAGTTGGTGGATTATGATGATTATAAAAATCAACTGCCTTTAAGTAAATTAGGTCCTGAACCTTTTGAAATAGATTACTTAGAGCTTTATCAAAAGCTTAAAAAGAAAAATAAAGCGATTAAAACAGTTCTTCTAGATCAAAGTATTATGACAGGGATAGGAAATATTTATGCAAATGAAATTTGTTATCAAATGCATTTAAATCCTTATACTAAAGCCAATGTTTTAAGTAAAAAGAGAGTTAAAGAATTAGTGGATGTTGCTTGTGAGATTTTAAATAAGGCTATTTTACAAGGTGGAACGACAATTCATTCTTTTAGTGCTAATGGAATTGATGGTTTGTTTCAAGTGCAATTAAAAGTGCATATGCAAAAGCATTGTCCATTAGGACATGAGATAAAAAAAGTAATGATTAATGAAAGAGGAACATATTATTGTCCAATATGTCAAAAGGCAAAACGATGAAAGTATACGGAATAACAGGAAGTATTGCATGTGGGAAATCGACAGTCACACATTATTTAATAGAAAGAGGTTATCTTGTTGTTGATGCGGATTTGATTTCAAGAAATGCTCTAACAATTGATCAAGAATGTATTTTGAAGGTTCAAGAGTTATTTGGATGTGTTAAAGATGGAATTGTTGATCGAAAGGCATTAGGAAGAATTGTTTTTCATGATAAAAATGCTAAAAAACAGTTAGAGGCTATTATACATCCTTATGTGATTTTTAAAATGAAGGAAGAAATTGAAAAAAATAAAGAGAGAGATTGTATCTTTTTAGATATTCCTTTATTATATGAATCTCATTTAGAATATTTGTGTGATGAAATTATTGTTGTTTATTTAGATGAACAAAGACAAGTTCAAAGATTGATGGCAAGAGATCATATTGATGAAAGTTATGCTTATACAATTATCAATAACCAAATTTCTTCTTTAAAGAAAAGAAAAATGGCCGATATTGTTTTTGATAACAATCAAGGAATAGAAGAGTTATATAAACAAATTGATGAATTTATAGAAAGGATCAGTCATGAAGAAATTATTAACGAGTGATGTTTATCAAGTAAGAAGTAGTTATATGCTTGATTTAACTGGTTATAAAACAGTTTTACAACTTTATCAACCATTGATTGGGATGGAAGCTACTGCTCTTTATCTAACACTCAATAGTGAATTGGATCAAATGACACTTACAAAAAGTCCTTCTTTGATTTCTAGATTATGTAAATTATCAGGATTTTCATTAAATTCTTTACAGGAATCTTTTGATAAGTTAGAAGCTGTAGGACTTGTATGTTCATATGTTAAACAAACGAATGATAATCGTTATCTTTTTGATTTGAAAATGCCGTTATCACCTCAAGAATTTATTAATCATCAAATTCTTGATCGTTTATTGAAAGATAGATTGAAAGATGAATATGAAAAAACAATAGCGATTTTTCAAACGTATAATGTTAATTTAAATGATTATCAAGAAATGACAGCATCGTTTACAGATGTTTTTGAAATTCATCATCATGAAAAAAATATATTAAAAGAAAAAAAATATAAACAAAAAATACAAAATTCTATTGAAAATAGTTACGATCTAACGTTGTTTTATCAAGGCATTGAAAATTTACAATTATCTAAGAAAATGTTTGATCAAGAAGATGAAAAAATAATTCAACAATTAGGAATTTTATATCATATCAATGCTTTAGATATGCAAGATCTTGTCAAACAATCAATGATTGAAAATCATTTAAATAGTCGGTTATTGGCTCAAAACTGCCGAAACTATTATGATTTAAAAATGCCGGAAAAATTTACAGAGGTATTTCATAAGCAATCCCCTTTGCTTCAAAGTGAAAAACAGGGAGAATCTTCTTTACAAAAACATATTTATTATTTAGAAAATATTTCACCTTATGATTTATTAAAAGATAAAACGGGTGGTAAAGAACCATTAAAAAGAGATCTTCAAGTTGTCGAATCTGTTTTAACAACGTTACAATTAGAGCCAGGAGTTGTCAATGTTTTAATAGAAACAACACTTCAAAAGTGTAATCAATCATTACCTAAAAATTTTATAGAAGCTTTAGGAAGTCAATGGAAAAGAAAAAAAATAAAAACGGTTCAAGAAGCGATAGAAGAAGGAAAAGCTTATTTGAAATATCAAAATCAACAACATCATGACTGGGATGATTTTACAAAAGATATTCAAATTGTTTCTCAAGAAAAATCAACAGCAGATAATATTGATGAAGATGCTCTTGCAATGTTAGAAAAATATGACTAGGAGGAGAAAAAATGCAAAGTTTACAAGATTTACATTTATTTGATGATGATCAAAATTTTCAAAAACAAAAAGAAGAAAGTATCAATGAATCTTATAAAGGATCCGTACATAATGAATGTTTTATCTGATGGACAAGTAGGACGAGATTTTATAGAAGAAAATTGGGTTGAATTTTTAGATTTTCAAGAAGATATGC
>ENA-OPYX01000747-OPYX01000747.1-human-gut-metagenome-genome-assembly--contig:-NODE-747-length-18685-cov-3.739735_pt1 | contig 18685 bp, 20 predicted proteins | sample MGYA00242639_ERZ504486 | MGnify/ENA primary metagenome ERZ504486 (study PRJEB26092, sample SAMD00036296) | human gut metagenome | host: Homo sapiens | study: EMG produced TPA metagenomics assembly of... | reverse complement strand
AAGTTTTCTTTTAATAAGAGGAATATGTTGTAAATGATTGTCTTTGATTTTCTAATATTTTTTGAGTAATTGTTTCTGTCTTTTCACTACGAAATTGTATGTTGATATGAGGTTGTTCTTTTTTTAAATGAATGATAAAAGGTACAAGAAAACTATTAATGACAGTAGGAATAGATGAAATTTTAATTTCTTTTTTTGGTTGAATAGCATGAATTCCTTCATCTAAAATTTGTAAACTTTTTGATACATAATCTAAGAATATTTTTCCTTCTTGAGAAAGTTGAATAGTTCTTCCTTCTTTTTTAAATAAAGCAACAACTAGTTCTTTTTCTAATTCTTTGATTGCAAATGAAAGTGTAGGTTGCGAAATATAAAGAGCTTCACTTGCTTTACGATAATGTAAATAATGAGATAGACATTGAAAATAACGTAATTGATGTAATTTCATATTATCCCTCCGAATATATATTTATTATAACGAATTCTGTATTATTATGAAAATGAGATTTTCATAAAGTGAAAAAATGAAACCGAATACATAAAAATGAATATAATATTATAAGAAAACAAGGAGGAAGTATCAATGGGATTTAAAGAAGGATTTTTTGGGGAGGAGCAACAGCTGCAAACCAATATGAAGGTGGATATATAAGTGGTGGCAAAGGATTAGCTATTCAAGATGTGATTACTGGAGGAGACGGAAGAAATAATATTCCTAGACGTATGGCATTAAAAACTTGCTGATGGATCAACAAAATTTATTGATCGTCGTGGAACTGAAGTACCTGATGGTGCTGTACCATATGTGGATGAAGATACATATTATCCAAGCCATGTGGCAACTGATTTCTATCATCATTATAAAGAAGATATTGCATTATTTGCCCAAATGGGATTTAAATCATTCCGTATGTCTATTAACTGGACAAGAATTTTCCCAAATGGGGATGAAAAGAACCTAATGAAGAAGGATTACAATTCTATGATGATGTTTTTGATGAAATGTTAAATATGGTATTGAACCACAAGTAACAATTGTACATTTTGATTTACCACTTCATCTAGCAACAGAATATGATGGTTGGTATAATAGAAAAATCAATTGATTTCTATATGAATTATGTAGAAACAATTTTCAATCGTTATAAAATAAAGTTAAATATTGGTTAACATTTAATGAAATCAATTTCTGTAAAGATTACACAAACTTAGGAATTACAGAAGCTTTATCTAGACCAGATAAAGTTGCACAAGCTGTTCATCATATGCTTGTTGCTGCAGCAAAAACAGTAATTCGTGGTCATGAAATCAATCCAGAATTTCAAATTGGGATGATGATCAATTATTCAGAAATTTATCCAGAAGATTGTAATCCAGAAAATATGTGGAAACGTATTACAGAAAAAAGATTACGTACATTCTATACAGATGTTCAAAATAAAGGATTCTATCCAGAATGGAAACTTATTGAATATAAAAATGCTGGTATTGAATTAAAAATGGAAGATGGAGATTTAGAAACATTAAAAGCTGGTACAGTAGATATATTGGATTTTCTTACTATTCAACAAGTGTTGCAACTGTTAAAGCGGATGCTAAAAAAACAGCTTCTAACTTAGAAAGTGCTGTTAAAAACCCTTATTTAAAAGCAAATGATTGGGGATGGCAAATTGATCCAGTTGGTCTTCGTATTGTATTAAATGAATTATGGGATCGTTATCATAAACCACTATGGATCGTTGAAAATGGTTTAGGAGCTATCGATACAGTGGAAGAAGATGGTTCAATTCATGATCCTTATCGTATTGATTATATGAAACAACATATCATTGAAATGAAAAAAGCAGTTGATGAAGATGGTGTTGATTTAATGGGATATATGCCTTGGGGATGTATTGATGTGGTTTCAGCAGGAACTGGTGAAATGAGAAAACGTTATGGATTTATCTATGTTGATATGGATGATGATGGCAACGGTGATTTACATCGTGCACGTAAAGACTCTTTCTACTGGTATCAAAAAGTATGTAAGTCTAATGGAGAAGAATTATAAAAGAATTGCAAAATGCAATTCTTTTTTAATATTTTTCTTTTATTAATTGAAATAATTGTTTATAGGCCAAATTATCAAAAGGCATTATTTTATAGCCTTTGCGAATAAACCAGGCACTATTATAAACCTCTTCTTTTGTAGATTTTTTGGTAATCAATCTTGGAAAATAGAAATCATCGATTCCCGTTTCCGGTTTTAAAGCACTCCAATTATAGTGTTGAAATCGTTGATCACATTCATAACTATCTTCTTTTCTTTCAAATTCACTGCGAAAATCAATAATATAACGAATACCTAAATTATAAAGTTTGTCCCAATCCTGTTTCGTAAGATTTCGAGGTAGCGCACTACGATAGAGATGCCCTGCCTCTATAAAATCATAACAATCATGTAAATCTCTAAAATTAGAAGGATTAGTGATCATGACAACAATCCTTTGTCATATATTCATAATTGTCTCCTGATTGTTTAAACCACGCAGGTATATGTTCACCTATCGCTTCATCTAAGTATTCCAACATATATTCCATTCCAGGTTCTTCTAGATTAAAATGTCCCATTCCTAAAGCAACTCTATTTCTTCCTAACATTCCACTATCTCTTAGATACTCTGCATAAGTAAAATCTATAAGTTCCATCGATAACAGACAATCGACATCACTTTTATCAGTATTTTTAATAGCTTCATTAGCATCACCAAATACATGGAATAACACTGCTGCTTTTTTAATATCCGCATTTGAATTTCCTATCAATTTGATTCCATTTAAATGACAGGTATCAATTAATTCCTTGGCTAGATCTTTGGCTTTGATTGAATGATCAAAGCTATAGGCAGTAGAACATAATAAAGATGGGTCAAATTCATTGATTGGATTAACAATAAGTTTATCTTCCCATCCCATTTTCTTAGCTAGACCTAAGAAGATACCATCAATATAGTCTCCTTTATAAGGAATACCTGAATGAATATAATCATGATCTCTCCAGACTACGATTTGATGATCATCCAATAGTTTTCTTTTTTCTAAATAGACACTATTTTTTGATTCTTCTAGCCATTCTTGATGATCTCCATGATTCCAAAATAATGCTTCATGACTGATAATCAAGTTGGCTCCTTTTTCAATGACATATTTAATAACATCAACAGAAGCCCAACAAGAAGTCACAATTCCTGTACATTCTTGATCAACATTTCCATAGAGCACTTTATCTCTTGTTTTTTCTTCATCAATTGTTCCATATCCTTTATGATATTTTTTCATATTTTCAATTATTGTACTAATTTTCATATCATTTCCTCTTTTCTAATAAAAAAGATAAGATGCAGTACGCACTCTTATCTATTCATCATCTTCATCGACTGCAAAATTTACTTCATTGACATATACAATTTGGTTTTTACTGTCCTCAACATATTGATGAACAAGTTCTTGTGTTAAAGGAGTATCTTCACTTTCTAAAACAAGTGCTAATGTTAAGGGTAAATTTATTCCACAAACAACATGTACTTTATCACTCATATATGGATAGAATTTTTGATAAACACTTCCACCCATCATATCAGCAAAAACTAAAACTTCATCATTTTCATCAAAAGAAGCAAATAATTCACTTACGACTTCTTCAATTGGTTTTTCTCCATCTTCTACATAAGCATTTACATCATAAATCTTTTTGATTCCATTAGTTAAAAAATCTACGGTATCTTTTAATCCATAAGCAAGTTTATGATGTGAAGCAATAATATATCTTCTCATAATCTTCTCCAATCTTCATTAGTATAATTGGTTCAAAAGTTTGGCATTTAAAATTATTTCTAAAAATAAAATATTATTATATCCACAAGGGAGGGAATAGAGTGAACATTATATATAGCAATGCCAAAACAGTTCCTTTCTTCAATTATATCAAATATTATTGATGTTTTATATAACGAATGAGATTAACGGAGCTTTCACTCCTTTAATCAAATATTTATAGATTATGCAGTAAAGATTCCACATGCAGCACCAATCCATGAAAGAATGATGATAATCAAAATCATGTGTGTCATTTTAACTTTCTTTTTATTCATAAAATAATAAATAAGTGCAACAGCTGCAACTGGTAATAGTGAAGGCATAACACCATCAAGTAATTCTTGAACCTTCATTGTAACATCACCATTTGTATATGTAATACCTGTTTGTAATTTAACCACTGAAGAAATAAGTGATCCAACAACAGTTAAACCTAGAACAGAACATGCTTCTGTAAATACAGTAATTTGTTTACCAAGCTTAGTAACAACATTGATACCCATATTATATCCCCATTCTACTTCTAGAATACGGACAGCTAAGAATGCAAAGGTAAAGGCAGCACATAAGAAAATTCCTAAAGGATTTCCTTGCATACCCATACTTGCAGCAATTGAACCAAAGATTGTAGGAATCATTGCCCAACCAATAGTATCACCAATACCTGCAAGAGGACCCATGATACCAACTTTAAAGTTATTAACAGCTTCTAGTGATTCTACACCACCATCATCTTCAATACCTAAGGCAGCACCCATAACAAATGGTGAAATCCATGGCATTGTATTATAATATCTCATTGCATTTAACAATGAAGCTTTAAAATCTTCATCATCAGGATACATTTTTCTAAGTAATGGATAAACAGCAAAAGCATAAGATGGTGCTAATTGTGTTTCATAGTTAAATGTTGAAATACCGATCAACCAACGTTTAGCAGCAGTTCGACAATCTTTTTTAGTTAATACTTTTCCCTTACTCATCTTCTAATTCACCTCCGAAACTAGCTCCTGCTGGTGCAGTTGCAGTTGCAGTTGCTAATCCTTTTTTATAAACTTCATAAGCAGCAGCTAAACCAACAGCACCGATACCTAAAGTAGGTACTGATAAATAAGCAGCTAAAACAAATCCAACAATTAAGAATGACCAGTATTTATTTAATGGCATATACATTAATAACATTGCCATCCCAACACCAGGTAATAAACCTCCGGCAATTGATAATCCAGTTGTAAACCAAGTTGGCATGAAATCCAAAATAGCATTAACGATAGATGGACCAATTGCAACACATAAGAATACAGGTACTGCTGAACATAAACCATAGAATATAGGTGAAACTTTAACTAAACGTAAGAAAGAGTTAAATTTGCCTTCTTCAATTAATGAAACTTCTTTTTGTGCTAAGAAACCATTGAAGATTTTATAAATAACATCAAAGTTAACACCTAACATTGCAACTGGAAGCCCAATAGCTAAACCAGCTTCCATTCCACGTCCAGTAGAACATGCAATAGCAGTAGCGATAATTGCTGCAACAGGGTAATCAGGCATTGATGAACCTCCAACAGCCACAACACCCATAGACATTAATTGTAAAGTAGCCCCAATTGTAAGTCCCGTTGCTGGATCACCCATAACTAATCCAACAAGCCAACCACAAATAATTGTATTAAATGCAAATAATTGTAATGTGACAGTATCTGTCGCTTTCCAATAGGCTATTAGTGTAATCAAAAGAATTTGAACAGTAGTCATATTATTTCCTCTCCTTTATTTTCTATTATAAGCTGACTTTTGATTCTAATGGCTCAGCCTTATCAGTAGTTGTAAATTGAACATCTACTTTTGTACCATTCTCAATAATTTTTTTGTAAACTTCTTTTTGATCATCAAGGACACTTGCTCTTGAGCTAACAACTGTACCTTCTTTATTATTTCTTGTAATTCCTAAAACAATGCGAGGAATTTTTTGCCCCGCTTCTTCTTGAAGTTTTAAGAATGTTTCTGGATTTTCTGTAACAACAAATACTTTATGATTGTCATATTTACCAGCTTTAAAATTTTTGATAGCTGTTTCTAAAGTAATGATTGAACAAGCCATACCTGCTGGTTTACCCAAACGCATACTTTCTTTAATAATAGGGTCATTAGCCACCTTATCATCAATAACCATAACACGTTGTGCCCCTGATTGAGGGGCCCACATTGTTGCTACGATCCCATGTAATAAACGATAATCAATCCTTCCTAAAGTAATACTCATTATTTAATTCCTCCTTTCACTTCCTATATAGCAAAATTCATGCCAATTAGTGTCGAAAAAAACAAGGTAGTGTCAATATACCCTGTTTTTTGCAATATTTAAGACAATATCTGCTTTTTTACTTCTATTTATAACTGTTTCAACATTCTTTTTATCAGAAGCATTATAAAAATCAATTGCTTCTTCTTTAGATAAATGACCTTTCATCTTACGTAAAATCAATCTGTCTTGTAATTCTTCAACATTCACATTATAAAATAAACTTTCATCACATAACCTTTCTAACTGATTCCATGGTTCATCTTTTAACAATAAATAATTTCCCTCAATTATAATGATTTCACTATGTACAAAAATTTGATTTTCTATAGGATCATGTAATTTTCTTGAATAATAAGGCCAATAACAGTCTTCTTTTTTTGTTTGAATAATCTTTTGTTTTAACTTTTCTACATTAAAAGTACGGGGGCTTCCCTTTTCTTTCCTTAAATTCATTTTATCTAGTTCTTCATTATAATAATGAAAGCCATCCATTCCTACCGTTTGCAACTTACAATCAAAATCCATTTGATTAAATAAATACTCTAAAAAAGAAACAAAAGTACTCTTTCCACTACCAGGACATCCTGCAATAAAAATAACAATACGACATTGTTTTGTTTATAAAGATCATACCAATGATTTAATAGAGGCTTATAGACTTTATCAATATCTTCTTCGTCATATTTTGCTTCTACCTCTAAACCATTTACTAAATATTTAAATGTTTTCATTCATTTTCTCGATGACTTGATTCATTTCAACTTCGTATGTCGTTCCTTTACAGTGAATTAATGCTGGTTTAAAATACTTCATCATATTCTTTTTATCATTTAAATAAGAATATTGTAATCCTATCAAATATTCTAATGAACCTACCATTAAGTCTTTATTAGGCATATTATTTCTTTGAGCAATTTCTAATTTCTTTTTAATTTCATCAATATGTTTGCTTTCTTTTAAAATAAAGATATCATATTGGATTTTAAGATTATTATAGGTTCTTTCATCTCCTAATTTTTTTACATAGTCTAACATTTGTTTACATGATGCCTCTTCTCTTTTTCCTAAAAAGAAATAAAATGCATTTGAAATACTCATTAATTTTTGTTGAGGTTTTATACGCATATTTTCTATAAGGGCTATTTCTTTTTTTACCTCTTCACTTTCTTCTTGGGCAATATATGCAGAAAGTTTCATACTTTCTTTTATATAAGGCTTTACAAATAAGAAACATAAAATACTTTGACTTGTTTTAAAAAAGGCATCATATTTTTCTTCTTCTAAAGATGTTGTCATTTTTTTCATTACAATGTTTTTACCAATATATTGTAATACTACGAAAACAATGATAATAAAAACAGCTATCATTAAACTTTCTTTCATATCTATTCCTCCATACCTTCATATTCATCAAATGATCTTACCATCATATTTTGAATATAAATATTAATAAATTCCACTTCTTCAATAGGAATTTCTACATGATAATATTTTTCAACCTGCTTAAAAGCTTTTTTTACTGTCATATAAAATTTAATGAAATCTTCATTACAATCAGATAATTCTTTTTGATAAGATTCAATGCCTTCTCTTGTCACTAATCTTTCCATCAAACAACATATATGAACATATAAGCCAAAGCATGTATTATTTGTAAATGTTGTCTTCATTTCTTGTTGTAATAAATCTATTGCATAGGCAACTCTTTCTAAAAGTTGAGTTGGATTTAATACTGTTAAATTATTTATTATATTTGTTAGTGAAAAATTCTTTAACATTTTCTTTTGAAAACTATCCATATCCTCTTGACTAATAATATCTGCAAAATAAGAGGTTAAGAAATCTAAAGAACTATTCATTATTAATTCTTCTATAGCAATAAAATGAAGATTCTTTAATTTTGGATTCAATGTTCCAATAACACAAATAACATCATAATCCTTTAATAATTTTTCTTCTAAATTAACTTCTAATAAAGAAGTATAATCATAGGTAATTACTTTCACAGGTAAATGTTCAGGTAAAGAATCTTCGATGATTTCTTTAAGTTTTTCAGCTGTTCCTAACCCTGTTGCACATGAACAAACAATTACTTTTTCCTTCTTTTGAGAATTAATAATTTTATAATTTGTTTGACTATATTCTATACTTTCATCAAATATTTCTTGTAGAGACTTTTTATCAAGGATTCCTTTTCCAACAAATAAGGCAAATCGTGTATTAACATTATTAGCGATTGCAATATTTGATTTTGAAACATTATTTAATCCATTATAAATTTCTTCTAAAGACCCCATATCTACAAGCAATATTAAATTCTTAATATTTCCACCATAACTTTCAATAAAAACATTTAATTTATTAATAATTAATTGCGTAGATATATCTAATGGCATATCTATTGCCTCGAAAACATATTCATCTAACATACGATTAACTGCATCTGCGATAGATGATGCCGTAAGCATAACCATGAGATAAAACAACTCCAACGGTTTGATTTAAAACACGATTACCATGATAAGATTCTATAAATAAAGCAAAAAATCGATGTTAAATAATTGTGCCAATTCAAATTAATATAAATACCACATAATTCATTTAAATATTTTGCGATTTCATAAGATCTAAAATAGTTGGATTTAACAACCGTTTCTAAAGATTGAAATCCTTCTTGATGAATATCGAAATAAGATTCAACATAACATAATATGTATAATAATCTTGAATAAGTAATGATAACGTAAGTATTTCACTTGATTGTAAAATCACAACGATATTTATCTATTAATAAGTTCTGCCATTTTTTTTATAACATTTGTAAAATAGGCAATATCTATAGATTTCTCTTTATTTTCTCTAATAAAGAATCATTTGAATATGTTTGTGTTTCACTGAGTGCTTGTTCTAAAAAGGACTGAATAGATATTTCTTCTTTTGAATAATTTTCTAATAACTCTAATAATTTATTAGAATATTCTTTAAAAGGAAATTCATTTTCATATTTATTTTTTAAATCATTTAAGGAATATAACTGATTTCTTCCTACTAAAATACTATTATCTATATGATTATTAAAGCGTACACGTGATGGTAAACAAAGTGAATTTATTTCAATATAATCCTTATTCTTATTTGAATATAAGGCATTTCATGCAGGTTTCTTGTATTACATTTTTCAATTCTCCAATATTTCCTTCATATTCATTGTTTAATAATGCTGCATATACAACATTACCAATACGAATTTCTTTATGAATATGTTTCGCTTCATTTTCTAAAAACCGTACAATAATATTTGATTTTTCCATTTCACTTCTTTTAGACAAAGAAGGTATTTCCATTTGAATTGGAATACGCCTTAATAAAGTTTTTAATAAAACTTCTTTAGGGTTTTCTGTTGTCGCAAAAGCCAAAAAAAACATTACTATGATATTCATTTTCACTGTCACCTAAAACATGATAATTTCCTTTATCCATAAATAGAAATAATTTTTCTTGGCATTCAGGTTTTAAACAATGAACTTCATCAAGAAACAACATTCCTCCATCAGCAACTTTAATTAGTCCCGGATTATCATTATCTGCTCCGGTAAAAGCGCCTCTTTTATATCCAAATAAATTCGCGGTAATAAGTTCTGGATTATTCGCATATTCTGAACAATTCACATGTACAAATTTTGCTTTTTCTGAAAAGATTCCATTATTTTTTCCATACTCAAACATTTTTTCAATAATAAAACTTTTACCTGTGCCTGTTGGTCCATTTAAAAGTATAGGTAGTCCATGTGGTGGATAAGAGATACTTGCTTTACATGATTCAATAATCTTTCTTAAAGAACCATTATAACCTATTAAATCTCTAAAATCCTTGGATCCCCTCCCACAAGTTTTTGCATATTCATCTAATTCATCAAGTGAGGCAAACATCAATTTATTTATTTTAATATTATATCTTTTTTTCTAATTCGCTCTTTTCTAAAAAAAGAACAGGACGTGTATTAATTTTCACAAAACGCCCTTGATTAAAATAATCGTTTAAATACGATGAAATACTATTACGTGATAATCCAATTATATTTGAAAGATTGGACGCATTATTATCTTCATAATTATCACGTTTCGTATTTTCCTTTACTAACGTAATTAAGCGTTCTTCCATAATAAATAAACCTCTCTTATAAAATTATTTCTCTATTCCCATAAATTATTGTAATACAAAATAAATATTTGAAAACTAAAACAAAAGATTTATATCTTCCGTTATATAGATACTTTTTTTATTATTCACTTATTATCGTAACTTTTTACTTTATTTATTTTTCTTATATAGAAAGCTTTTTATAGTCATTTTATGGTTACAATTGTTTTCAAAAGGAGGCGATTTTGTGTATCGATTTTTATGTATCAAGTTCGCTAAAGGAAAAGAAAAAAGGTCATTTATGTATGTACTTTAGATGAAACTAAAAATGAACTTCATTTAAATAAACATTATTCCATACCGAAGATTTTCCTTCTTATGTTATTAAAAAAGATGATTATCTTTATGTATCTTTAAAAGATGCACGTGTTGGTGAAGGAGGAGGTGTCGCAAGTTATCATATTGAAGAAGATGATTTAAAACAACTTTCTTTTTATAATTCCCATGGTCGTTCTTATACTCATTTATGTTTAAGTCCTGATCAAAAATATTTATTTACAGCCAATTATCACGTTGGAGCAACAGCTGCTTTCCCTTTAAAGGATCATAAAATTGGAGATAAACTTTCAGTTGTTCACCATCATGGTTCAGGAATTGATTTACTTAAAAGACAAACAAGTCCTCATGCTCATTATGTAGGAATTACTCCTGATCATAAATATCTTTACAGTGTTGACCTAGGTGCTGATAAAATTGTTATGTATGAATTTATTAATGAAAAATTACAAGAAACATCATTAAGTCAATCTGTGATTCCTGGTAGTGGGCCTCGTCATATGATTTTTTCTCATGATGGTAAATATTGTTATCTCGTCAATGAAATTAGTAACAGTATTATGGTTTATCAATATCATGATGGACACTTTACTTTGATTCAAGTTATTCATTGTGTACCTCGTCATTTTCATGGCTTTTCAAGTGCTGCTGCTATTCATATGACATCAAGTGGTAAACATATTATTGTTTCCAATCGTGGACATGATAGTATTGTCCTTTATCGCGTTAATCAAGAAACAGGAAAAATCACTTTACTTTATATGATGCATACAGGAAAAGGACCTCGTGATTTTAATATTATTGATGATCGTTATATTGTTGTTGCAAGTCAAGAAGAAGATTTTTTAGAGCTTTATACATTTGATGAAGAAAAAGAAGAAATTAAGCCTACAGGAAATACTTTAGATATTATTCAACCTGTTTGTGTAGCTTTATAAAAGGAGAAAGATTATGAAATACGAAATTGTTGGAGATACTCTCCCTGTTGTTATTTGTCACTTAAATAAAGGTGAAAAAATGATTAGTGATAGTGGTGCTATGGCTTGGATGGATCCATGTATGAAAATGGAAACAAACGGTGGTGGTGCTGGTAAAATCATCGGTAGAATGTTTTCTGGTGAAACTTTATTTAGAAATAGTTATACGGCAAATGAAGATGGTTTGATTGCCTTTGCCTCAAGTTTCCCTGGAAAAATTGTCGCTATTGATGTAGATCCTGGAAAAGAAGTCATCATTCAAAAATCTGCTTTTCTAGCTAGTGAAGAAAATGTAGAAACATCGGTTTTCTTTAATAAGAAATTTTCTTCTGGTATATTTGGTGGTGAAGGTTTTATTTTAACAAAGGTTTCAGGACATGGAACATGTTTTATTGAAATTGATGGAAGTACCGTAGAATATAATTTACTACCAGGTCAACAAATGGTTATTGATACCGGTTATCTTGCAATGATGGATGCTACTTGTAAAATGGATATCCAATCAGTTCCTGGTTTAAAAAATAAATTTTTAGGAGGAGAGGGATTATTTAATACCGTGGTTACTGGTCCTGGTAAAATTGTGGTTCAAACAATGCCTATTTCAGCAGTAGCAAATTCACTTGCAAAATTTTTCCCTCAAGGTAAATAATGAAGAAATTGTTTTGTTTTGATATTGATGGTACTTTAAGAACAACCACAGATCATCAAATACCAGAAAGTACCATCAAAGCCTTAAATTTATTAAGAGAAAAAGGTCATCTTTTATTAGTATCTACAGGTAGAAGTGTTGACTCTTTAAAGAATACTCACATTTATGATACTTTTGCCTTTGATGGGTATGTATGCAATAGTGGACAAGCTTTATTAGATAAAAATTTAAAACTTATTCACAAAGAAAGTTTATCTACAACTGTTGTTTTAAAAGCTTTAGACGCTTCTAAAAAACACAACATTCCTTTAGCTCTTAAATGTACACCAAGAATTATTAATATGGAACCCAATGAAAATGTCATTCGTTCATGTAATTATTTCAATAATCCAATTCCCCCTGTTGGTAGCTATACCAATCAGGAAGTAGGTGCCATGATTGCTTATGGTCCTTTAGATTATGACTATCAAGAATTTAAAGATATTGAAGAACTTGATGTGATGGTAGGAGAAAGTAGTTATGCTGATATTACTATTAAAGGAATTTCTAAAGCAACTGGCATTGCTTATTTTATGAAGTTATGGAATATGAAAAGTTATGTAGCTTTTGGGGATTCTTTAAATGATGTTGAAATGTTTAAACATGCTTCTTTTTCGATTTGTATGGGACAAGGAAATAATGAGTTAAAGAAATTAAGTGATTTTGTGACAACTTCTATTGATGAAGATGGTATTTATTATGCATGTAAAGAATTAGGCTATATCTAAAATAGCCTTTTTTATTTCGTCTAAGTTCTTACCTATTAAAAGTAAATCAAAGAGTTCTTCATATTGTTTGGTTGATAGATTTTCTAAAAAAATTGGATCTACATCAGGGAAGCGAATAAGGAAAAGTTTGAGAGCATTTCTTCTTGCAATCAGTTTTTTTATTTTTCAAAAGAAGTATTTTCTTGATTCATAAAAAGCTTCCTTCTTTCATTATAGAAAAATATATTTTTTTATAAATGGACAGATAGTCCAAAATACTCCTTAAAATTATGCCAAAATAAAAATGGTCTTTCGACCATTTTTTAATTATCTTAGTTTTGTAATATCAATTAACGATGGCACACCATGTTTACGTTTTTCAAGTGAATCAATAAGTGCTTTTGCTGTATCAAGTGAAGTATAAATTGGAATACCAGCTTCTACAGCAAAACGTCTAATTAAGAAGCCATCTTTTAAGTTATCATTTCTTGTTGGAATATCGATTACTAAATCAACTGTATCCGTAAACATTAAATCAAAGATTGTATTTGTTTTTTCACAAATACGATTGACAAAATGTACAGGTACATCATGTTCTTTTAAGAATTTATATGTTCCTTCTGTTGCATATAAATCATAACCAAACATATAATATTGTTTAGCGATTGGTAAGAATTCTTCTTTAGAAGAATCTTTAATTGTACAAATGATATTCTTTCTCTTAGGTAATTGAATACCTGTTCCCATGAATGCTTTATAAATAGCTTCATCTAAGTTTTTAGAAATACCTAAAACTTCTCCTGTTGATTTCATTTCAGGTCCTAAAGAAATTTCTGCACCTTTGATTTTTTCAAATGAGAACACTGGCATTTTAACTGCAATTGTTTCTTTTTCCGGAACAATTCCATAAGAATATCCTTGTTCTTCAATTGTATGTCCCATAATAGCTTTTGTTGCAATGGCAACAATTGGGATATCTGTAACTTTTGAAATATAAGGAATTGTTCTTGAAGATCTTGGGTTAACTTCAATAACATAAACTTGATCTTCATAAACAATGAATTGAATATTGATTAATCCGACAACATGTAATGCTTTAGCAAGACGTTTTGTATAATCAACGATCACATCTTTAATTTCTTGTTTGATTTTTTGTGGTGGGTAAACAGAAATACTATCTCCCGAGTGAACTCCCGCACGTTCAACGTGTTCCATAATACCTGGAATTAAGATACCATGTCCATCACAAACTGCATCAACTTCAACTTCTTTACCAGATAAGTATTTATCAATTAAAATTGGATGTTCTTGGTATTGTCTATTAATGATTTTCATGAACTTTTTAATATCACCATCATTTAAGGCAATTTCCATACCAGCACCACCTAATACATAAGATGGTCTTACTAAAACTGGATATCCTAATTTATTAGCAACTTCAATTGCTTCTTCTGCAGTAAAGACTGTTGAACCTCTTGGACGATCAATATGACATTTTTCAAGAATTTCATCAAATCTTTCTCTATCTTCTGCAGCATCTACATCATCGGCATCTGTTCCTAAGATTTTAACACCCATATCTGTAAGTGCTTTGGTAAGTTTGATCGCTGTTTGTCCACCGAATTGAACGATTGCTCCATCTGGTTTTTCAATGTCTACAATACTTTCTACATCTTCAGCAGTAAGTGGTTCAAAGTATAAACGATCAGCAATATCAAAGTCTGTTGATACTGTTTCAGGGTTGTTATTAACAATAATTGTATCGTATCCTGCTGCTTTTAAGGCCCATACACAATGTACCGAACAGTAATCAAATTCAATACCTTGACCAATACGAATTGGTCCTGATCCTAAAACCATGATTTTTTTCTTTTCTCTTTGTGGTTCTACTTCGTTCACTCCACCTTGAATTGAATAGTAATAAGGTGTTTGTGCATCAAATTCTGCCGCACATGTATCAACAACTTTATAAGCTGCAACAATATTATTATCTTTACGCATTTGATGAATTTCTTGTTCTGTTTTTCCAGTTAATTCAGCAATGACTCTATCTGGGAATTGTAATCTTTTTGCTTGTTTTAATAAATCAACTGTTAATTCTTCTGTTTTAATTCTTTCTTCCATTTCTACTAAATGTTTTATTTTATCAATGAACCAAACATCAATTTTAGTAATTTCATGGATTTCTTGTTCAGTAATTCCTTTTCTTAATGATTCAGCAACTGCAAAGATACGTTGATCATCAACATCTTTTAATTTTTGTTTTAATTCATCATGTGTTAATTTTGTAAAGGCATCTAAGTGTAAGTAGAAAACATTTTGTTCAAGAGAACGTAAAGCTTTCATTAAAGCTCCTTCAAAGTTATTACAGATTGACATAACTTCTCCAGTTGCTTTCATTTGTGTTCCTAATTTTCTTGAAGCATCAACGAATTTATCAAATGGCCATTTAGGAATTTTACATACAACATAGTCTAATGTTGGTTCATAAGAAGCATATGTTTTACCTGTAACGGCATTTTTGATTTCATCTAAAGTATATCCTAAAGCAATTTTAGCTGCTAATTTAGCAATTGGATAACCTGTTGCTTTAGAAGCTAAAGCTGATGAACGAGAAACACGAGGGTTTACTTCGATAACACAGTATTCAAAACTATTTGGATTTAAAGCGTATTGTACATTACATCCACCTTCAATATTTAAAGCTGTAATAATATTTAAAGCTGATGAACGTAACATTTGATATTCTTTATCTGATAAAGTTTGGCTTGGTGCCACAACAATACTATCTCCTGTATGAACACCAACAGGATCTAAGTTTTCCATGTTACATACAGTAATGCAGTTTCCTGCACTATCTCTCATTACTTCATATTCGATTTCTTTCCATCCAGCAATACATCTTTCAATTAAACATTGACTTACTCTTGATAGACGTAAACCATTTGAACAAATATCATGAAGTTCTTTTTCATTATTTGCGATACCTCCACCAGTACCACCTAATGTATAAGCAGGTCTTACAACAACTGGATAACCAATTTTTTCTGCAAATTCTAAAGCATCATTAACATGGTTAACAACGATGGATGCAGCACATGGTTCGTTAATTCTTTCCATTAAATTTTTAAATTCTAAACGATCTTCTGCAAGTTTGATTGTATCTGTATTTGTCCCAATTGTACGAACATTGTGTTCTTCTAAGAATCCTTCATCCGCTAAAGCCATAGCGATGTTTAATGCATTTTGTCCACCTAATGTTGGTAAAATGCTATCTGGTTTTTCTTCCATGATTAATTTTTTAACAACAGGTACAGTTAATGGTTCGATATAAACTTTATCTGCGATATCACCATCTGTCATGATTGTTGCTGGGTTGGAGTTAATTAAAACAACTTCTACCCCTTCTTCTCTTAAAGCTCTACAAGCTTGAGTTCCAGCATAATCAAATTCTGCTGCTTGACCAATGATGATAGGCCCTGAACCGATAACTAATACTTTTTTTATACTTAAATCTCTTGCCATCTTATTTTACCTCCATCATTTTTTCAAATTCATCAAATAAAGCATCTGTATCTAATGGACCAGCACATGCTTCTGGATGAAATTGTACTGTTTTAATATTTTTACCCATATATTCAACACCTTCGATTGTTTGGTCATTTACATTAATAAACCAAGGTTTTGCAATATTACGATCAATAGAATCATCACAAATTACATAGTTATGATTTTGTGTAGAAATATAAACACGACCTGTATTTAAATCTTTAACAGGATGATTTGCACCATGGTGTCCATATTTTAATTTTTCAGTTTTAAATCCATGAGCTAAAGCCATCAATTGATGTCCTAAACAGATTGCAAAGATTGGTAAACCACTTTCAGATAGTTTTTTAACTTCTTTAATGATTTCAACATTTTCGCTTGGATCTCCAGGACCATTTGATAACATCACTCCATCATAGTTTCCTTCAATGATTGTACTTGCAGGAGTAGATGCTGGATAAACTGTGACTTCTATATTTCTATTTGCTAATGATTTAGCAATATTTTTCTTAGCACCAAAGTCTAATAAAGCAACTTTTCGATCTCCTGTTCCTACTTTATATGGTTTGTCACATGTTGTTTTTTCAACGACACCAGTTACTTTAAAGTTATGTATTTTTTCCATCACTTCACTTAAATCATCATATTTTGTTGTTGTAATCATTCCGTTCATACAACCTTTATTTCTAATGATTTTAGTTAAATGTCTTGTATCGATTCCTTGAATACAAGGAATGTCATGTTCAATTAAATAATCTTTTAAATCAATATTTTTTCTAAAATTACTTCCAAATCTAGCAAGTTCATTCACTACAAATCCTTCAACATAAGGTTTTGTAGATTCTTGATCTTCTAAACATACTCCATAGTTTCCAATTAATGGATATGTCATAACAACTGATTGTCCTGCATAGGAAGGATCCGTTAATACTTCTACATATCCTGTCATTGAAGTATTAAATACAAATTCACTGACAACTTCTTTGTTAGCCCCTACGCTTTCACCTTCAAATACGTTTCCATCTTCTAAGATTAAATAGGCTTTCATATATTTTCCTCCTTTTTTTTTGTTATAAAAAAAACATATCAATTAAAAATGATATGTTAGAAACAATGAGAATATAAAAATGAGGTACTCGTATTCAATTGTAAGCAATCATATTTGACACTTTGTTGTAACATAGCCCTCATCTCCTTTTGTTCTTGAATAGTATAGTAGATTTGACAACATTTTTCAACACCAATTTATAATTTTTTATTATTATGTAATTTTATTTTATTAACAATTTTTTAGTATAAGAAAAAAGAGATTTTACTCTCTTTCTATGATTGAAAATACTTTTCTATTTCTTTTACTTCCTTTTCAGGTATTTCTAATAAGTTAATTGCTTCTTTAAATGACATTTGTAATCCTATCATTAGTTTTTTACATGCGCTATATTCTTTTCTTTACGTTCTATTTGTTTGCCTTCATTTCTTGCTTCTAAGGCAATGCTTTCACCTAAATCACAAATATCTTTAACCTCACTTTCTATTTTCTTTGTATCATTCTATAATTCTTTGTTTCCCATTATAATCTAATACATTATTTAAAAAGGCCATCAATGGTGTCAATAATTCATCATATACTTACTTTTTATTTAAATCATGTTCTTTGTTTGAGTATACCACAAGAATAACTTCCTTGTCATAAACTTCTTTTTCTTCTACTGTTGCTCCACAAATAATCCTTTCGTTTGTTTCATAGGCATTCATATGACCATCTTTTCTTTTAGGTGCCTTTAGCATGAATAGACCTTCTTCATTCCATCATAGTTTTTATCATCATACTCTGTTTCCAATTATCCTGACACTATCTTGGAGACATAAGCATAGCCACTAGTAATAATAGAATATCCTTTTTGTATTTCTACATTTAAATAGACCCGTATATTCTTTCCATCTTCTTGTGGCACATCAATATAACACAAAATATCATAATAAATCCACGCCTTCATCTTTGATAAAGCCTTCCTTATCTACAAGATGAAAATGTGGATTGACCATTCTATCACCTATATGTACTCCTTTTATTAGTCTTCTAATTTCTTCAAAACTTAAATACTTTGCTTCATCTACAAC